>JAESGF010000058.1_pt1 | contig 118134 bp, 99 predicted proteins | sample 9269621 | NCBI WGS metagenome assembly JAESGF01 (sample SAMN14515066, study PRJNA621663) | algae metagenome | isolation source: Tolypothrix carrinoi HA7290-LM1 and co-occurring heterotrophs from dry rock... | place: USA: Makauwahi cave, Kauai, Hawaii | collected 2011-01-06
AGACCGCAATGGCAGGCCGATCACCGGCACGCGGCTGCTGCGCGAGTGGCAGGGCGTCGAGCACGTCGTCACCGTGATTTCCGACGGCTACGAGTGGCAGGGGCGACCCTACAAGTCGCTGTCCGCTGTCGCGCGCCAGATCACCGGCACTCGCTGGAATGGCTGGGTCTTCTTCGGCCTCAAGAATCACCAGAGGGCGGCATGACCAAGCCTGTCGTGCGGAAGCTCCGTTGTGCAGTATACACTCGCAAGTCTTCGGAGGAAGGGCTGGAGCAGGAGTTCAACTCGCTCCACGCCCAGCGGGAGGCGTGCGAGAACTACATCGCGAGCCAGCGCTCCGAGGGCTGGGTGCTCGTCCGCGACCAGTACGACGACGGCGGCATCTCGGGAGGCACGCTGGAGCGGCCGTCGCTGCAGCGGCTCATGTCCGACATCGAGGAAGGCCTCGTCGACGTGGTGATGGTCTACAAGATCGACCGCCTGAGCCGCTCGCTGGCGGACTTCGCCAAGCTGGTCGACGTATTCGACCGGAACGGGGTGACGTTCGTCTCGGTCACGCAGTCGTTCAGCACGACCACCTCCATGGGGCGGCTCACCCTGAACATCCTGCTCTCGTTCGCGCAGTTCGAGCGGGAGGTGACCGCCGAGCGCATCCGGGACAAGTTCGCCGCAAGCCGAAGGAAGGGCATGTGGATGGGCGGCAATCCGCCCTACGGCTACCGCGTCGAGACCCGCAGGCTCGTGGTGGACGACGAGCGCGCGGAGCACGTCCGATGGATCTTCGCCCGGTTCCTCGAGATCGGCTCGGGTACGGTGCTGGCGCGAGAGGTCGGGGAGCGCGGCATCCTTACCCCGGGCGGGAATCCCGTCGACAAGAAGTACCTCTACCGCATGCTGAACAACCGCGCCTACCTCGGCGAGGCGGTGCACAAGGGCGAGAGCTATCCCGGCGAGCACGAGGCCATCATCGAGCGGGAGACGTGGGACCGCGTCCACGCCATCCTGCAGGAGAGCCCGCGCAAGCGCGCCGCCCGCACACGCGCGGAGACGCCGGCGCTGCTGAAGGGGCTTCTGTTCGGTCCCGACGGTGCCGCCTTCTCGCCTACGCACACGCGGAAGGGCGGGCGGCTCTACCGCTACTACGTCAGCCAGTCCGTGCTGAAGCACGGCGCGGGCTCGTGCCCCGTCGGCCGTGTGCCCGCAGGCGAGATCGAGACGGCCGTCATCGACCAGCTCCGCGCCGTGTTCCGGCAGCCCGAGATCGTGGCGGGCACGTGGAGGGCAACACGCGCACAGGACGGCGAAATCACGGAGGCCGATGTCCGCGCGTCCCTCAACCAGCTCGACCCGCTCTGGGACGAGCTGTTCCCGGCCGAGCAGGAGCGAATTGTAGCGTTGCTCGTCGAGCGGATCGACATCGGCACCGCGGGGCTGAACGTCCGGCTCCGCGTGGACGGCCTCAGCGGCCTGGCGCGAGAGATGCTGGCCGGCGAGACGACGGCCGCCGCATGACCCGCGGGACGCCCGCACCCGAAACCGTGACGCTCCACGTCCCGTTCCGCATCGTGAAGCGCGGTGGGCGGAAGGAGATGCGGCTGCCCGACGGCGCCGCACAGCCACGACGGAGCGACGGCACGCTGGTCAAGGCGCTGGCGCGCGCCTTCCGCTGGAAGCGGATGCTGGAATCGGGCGAGTTCGCCACCATCGCCGAGCTGGCCGAACGCGAGGCGATTGCGCCGTCATACATGACCCGCGTCCTGAGGCTGACGCTGCTTGCCCCGGACGTCGTGGAGGCGATCCTGGACGGGAAGCATGGTCCGGAGGTGACGCTGGGGCGGGTGCTGGAGCCGTTGCCTGTGGAGTGGGAGGGGCAGAGGTTGTCCGTCTCAGGTACTTAGCAATCGGCGGCTTGCGTCATTGTCCATCGGGCTTGTATCTCTCGGAACGGTTGCGGGCATGGCTTCCGGTGCGAGGAGCGGCGTTATGTATTTATTGGCGTATGATCGTGGCTCGAATCCAAAGCCAAAGAAGATTGTGAGCAACTGTCATCAATAGAGCCTCATCCTCACCGGGGGCGGAAGTTGAGCGGGGCGCTCAAGTGATGTCTTTCCCTCAGCCATACAAAATGTCTTTTTCCGTTGGCGGCCTTCTTATCAATGAAAGCGTAGAGGTTGCGCGACTGCATGTGCCGGGCGAGTCGTGGGACGACACCCTCGACCGTGCACTCGTTGGACGAATGACGTCACTACCCAAAGCGGCCTCGCGTCGGCGCAACCTGCGCGAGATCGTCAACCGGCTATCCTGCTTGCTCGACGAGGAGCATTTATTCCTGGTGGAGCGTGCCGATCGTGACGAGCAGGCTGCGCTGTTGTGGGTAGCGGCCTGCCGGGCATATCGGCTCGTCCGCGAGTTCGCGCTGGAGGTCGTGTGCGAGCGGCACCTGTCCCAGCGCCTGAACTTGCCATTGGAGGCCTTCGATCATTTTCTCGACGACAAGGCGGAATGGGATGCGGGGCTAGCCGCTATTGCGCCGACGACAGCGCGGAAGCTGCGCCAGATCCTCTTTCGCATGATGCGTGAGGCCTGCATCATCAATGATGATCGCCAGATCCTGACCGCGAGCCTCTCAGGCTCTCTGTGCGCGCTGCTACGTCGGAGTGCCCCAGCCGATCTGGCCGTGTTCCCCGGCTTCGCACCCGAGCGAAGCTGAGATGGCGGCCGTCATGACGTCGCAGGCGCGCTTCGATCATTTGTGTCGAGTGGTGACCAGCGAGCGGTTCCTCACGCGGCAAGGCCTTGGAAACGAGGTGCCGTTCTTCATCTGCCCCTACCCTTCGGGGAAGTCTGTGGAGATGGAGGATGCACGGGGTAGCCTCGTGCGGCAGGTGTCCCACGCAGGTGTGCGGGTGCTCGACATCAACCTGTTCGATCTTAGCATTGAGATGCTCGAGGAGCGCGGCATCCTCGGCGAGATCCTCGAAATCGAAGCAGAAACCGGCAAAGACGAGCTGCGCGAATTGCTCCAAGGGGTGCTGGACCCGCGCCAACACCTGGTGCCGCGGATTGCCGCACGAATGGCGGCGGAGCAGCATGACGTCGTGTTCCTCTCAGGTGTGGGCGAAGTTTATCCTTACATGCGCGCCAGCCTCGTGCTCGAAAACCTGCAGAGCACGATCAAAGACATCCCTCTGCTGATGTTCTTTCCCGGGGAGTATGTCGCTCATCTCGGGCGGATGCTGGCCCTTCATATCTTCGGCAAGGTGGCGCCGGAGCGCTACTACCGTGCTTTTGACATTTTCAATTACGAGGCCTGACCTGATGACGGTGCTGCGTGAGATCTTCGCCAAGTCCATCGATCGCGCCATAGACGGTGTAATCAAAGCTGACGACGAAGCCAGTTTAAAGTTGGAGCTCGACGAATATGTCATCACCAGCGAGATCGCGCAGCGGCTCGAGCAATTTCTAGAGGCGTACAACAACTACGACACGGCGAATGGCGTCTGGATCTCAGGGTTCTTCGGCTCGGGGAAATCGCACCTGCTGAAGATGCTCGCGGTCCTGCTGGAAAATCGCCTGGTCGAAGGCGAGTGTGCGCTCGAGGTCTTCCTGCGCAAGCCGGAGGTGGTGGCGAACCCCATGTTGGCCGGCGCGCTGCGCAAGGCGGTGTCGATCCCTTCGCGCAGCGTCCTGTTCAACATCGACCAGAAGGCCGACGTGATCAGTCGAAGCGACGTCGACGCGCTGTTGTCGGTGTTCCAGAAGGTTTTCGATGAGATGTGCGGCTACTACGGCAAGCAGCCCCACATCGCGCAGTTCGAGCGCCACCTCGACAGCCGCGGCCAGCTCGCGGCCTTCCGTGCCGCCTTCGCGGAGGTCTCGGGCAAGCCGTGGGAGCAGGGGCGCGAGCAGGCGCTTCTCGAGAAGGCCAGCATCGCGGCAGCCTTCGCCCGAGCGACCGCCGGTCGGCCCGAAGATGCCGCCGACATCCTTTCCCAGTACCGCAAGGACACGCGGGTCTCGATTGAGGATTTTGCGGCTACGGTGAAGGCGTGGATCGATCAGCAGCCGCGGGGATTCCGGCTCAACTTCTTTGTCGACGAGGTTGGGCAGTATATATCCGAAAACGTCAAGCTGATGACGAACCTTCAGACTATTGCCGAGAGCTTGAACACCCGTTGCCGCGGGCAGGCGTGGCTGATCGTGACGTCGCAGCAGGACATGGCCTCGGTGATCGGCGACTTAAGCGCGCGGCAGGAGAACGACTTCTCCAAAATCATGGGGCGCTTCCGCTGCAAGGTGCCGCTCAACTCGGCTGACGTAGCCGAAGTCATCCAGCGGCGCCTGCTGGATAAGACTGAGGCTGGCAGGGTCCAGCTCGGGCATCTGCATGATCGCGAAGAGAACAACCTCCGCACGCTGTTCGACTTCGCAGATGGCTCGCAGAGCCTGAAGAACTTTCGCGATCGCGACCACTTCATCGCGAGCTATCCGTTCCCGCCCTACCAGTATACGCTGTTTCAGATGGCCATCACGAGCCTCTCGCAGCACAACGCGTTCGAGGGCAAGCACAGCTCGGTGGGCGAACGCTCGATGCTGGGCGTGTTTCAGGAGGTTGCCAAGCAGCTGGCCAGCATACCCGTCGGGGAGCTCGCGACGTTCGACCTGATGTTCGCCGGAATCCGCTCGGCGCTCAAATCGTCGGTGCAGCAGTCCATCCAGATCGCGGAGCGCAACCTGGGCGACGAGTTCGCGGTCCGGGTTCTCAAGGCGTTGTTCCTTGTGAAGTACGTCAAGGGCTTCAAGCCGACGGTGCGCAACATTGCCGTGCTGCTCCTCGGCGAATTCGACGTTGATACCGTGGCGGAGCGGCGCCGCATCGAGGAGGCGCTCGGGAAGCTCGAGCGGGAGACCTACATCCAGCGCAACGGCGAGGTGTACGAGTTCCTCACGAACGAGGAGAAGGACGTCGAGGCCGAGATCAAGGGGATCGACATCGACCCCTCCGAGATCAGCCGGGATCTTGAAGACCTCGCCTTCGACACGATCCTGAAGCACCGGAAGATCCGCCACCTCGGCACCGGGCATGACTATCCGTTCAGCCGCAAGCTCGACGACCATCTGGTGGGGAAGGAGTATGAGCTCGCCATCAACGTAATCTCGCCGATGACCGCCGACACGGCTTCGATCGAGGCGATGCGCATGCAGAGCCTATCGCGCGAGGAGCTGACGGTCGCGCTCTCGGCCGATGCTCGCTTCCTTGTTGATCTCAGTCTGTACAAGAAGACCGACCGCTACATCCGGCAGGCCAATGCCGGCAGCTTGCAGCCCGGCCGGGAGCGGATCATCGGCGACAAGCGCGAGCAGAATGGCCGGCGGCACAAGGATCTCGAACTGCGCCTGCGGAGCATGATGGCGGCGGCGCCGATGTTCGTCCGCGGCAACGAACTCGACATAGCGGGTGAAGATCCGCAGGAGCGCATCACCAAGGCGTTCCAGGTGCTGGTAGACAAGGTCTATGTCTCGCTGCCCATGCTGCAGGGGGTGAACTACAGCGAGCCGGACATCGCCAAGGCCGCCACTGCCGATGTCTCCCTGTTTGCGGGCGGGAACAGCGGACTGGTCGAGGCGGAGCAGGAGATCCTCAACCACGTTCAGGCGCAGGCCCGCCAGGGCGTGAAGGCCAGCGTCAAGGGCCTGGTCGAACGGTTCGGTTCGAAACCCTATGGCTGGCCCACGAACGCGGTGCTGTGCCTGGCCGCCAGCCTTTGTGCCAAGGGCCGGATCGAGGCGCGCTCTGACAGCACGGCGCTCGAGGGCACAGCACTCGCGCGTGCGCTGCAGAACAGCCACATCCTCGGCAACATCCTGCTGACTCCGCAGGTGGAGTTCACGGCCGGCCAGATCCGCAAGGTCAAGGACCTCTACAAGGAGCTGTTCGACCGTCCGGCCGATAATGGAGACGCCCGCGCGCTGGGTGCCGCGTGGGGCAAGGATCTCACCACCCTCGCGGCCGACGTGGACCGCCTGCGCAGCCAGCGCGCCGATTACCCGTTCGTCGCCGCGCTCGACCCGCTCGCCGATCTCCTCCACAGCATCAAGGACAAGCCGGCAAGCTGGTTCATCACCGACCTGCCCGCTCACGAGGACGCGCTTCTCGACGCCAAGGAGCAGGCGTTCGACCCCATACGCCGCTTCATGTCCGGCGCACCCAGGACCATCTACGACGACGTCCGCGCATTCCTGCGGGCGCAGGACGCCAACTTCCCCTATGTCGGCGACGCCGACGCGAGCCGTATGCGGGCGGTGCTGGCCGACCCTGCCTGCTTCAAGGGTCAGGCGATCCAGCAGCTCAAGACATCGCTCCACGACCTCAAGGCCGCGGTTGAGCTCAAGGTGCTGGAGGAGCGCCAGGCCGTCATCGCCGCAGTGGAGGACTGTGCCGCTCGTCTCAAGCAGGTGTTCGACTTCCAGGCCCTGCCCGAGGACGCGCGCGCCGAGGTGCTCCGCCGCGTCGAAGCTCATAAGGCCGAGGTGAACGGCATCACCAGCATCGCGCTGCTGCGCGACCGCGCCCGGGTCGCGCAGGACCAGCTCCTGCCCGACCTGCTCTCGCAGGTGGCACGTCTCACCCCCGCGCCGACCACCCCACCGGGCGTGGACGAGGAGGCTGCGCCGCCCTTGCGGCCGCTCGAATACATTGCTGCGGCGGAGCTGCGCGTGGCGTGGCCCGGCGCCTACCTCGCCGGGGAGCAGGACGTCGACGGCTATGTCGGCGAGCTGCGCAAGCTGCTCCTCGCGGAGATCCGCAAGGGCAAGAGAGTCACGGTCTGATGGACACCGCAGCGCTGAAGAAGTTCGCGCCTGCCGCCCGGACCCAGCTCATTGCCGACGTCACCTCCCGCCTCGGCCTCGTCCTCGCCGAGGGGAGTGCGGCGCGCCGCGAAGCTCCCGCCGCCGTGCGCGCGCTGGAGGGCGCCATAGCCCGGGACGGCCGCGCGCAGGTGATCGAGCGGGTCGCCTACACCTGGTTCAACCGGTTCACTGCGCTGCGCTTCATGGACGTGCACGGCTACACGGGCCTCCGCACCGTCTCGCCCGGCGAGGGGCAGACCCGGCCCGAGATCCTGTCCGAGGCGATGGCCGGGCACATCGACGATGCCGTCCCCGCGGCCACCCGCGCCCGCGTGGCCGCGCTCCTCGACGGGCGCACCCCCTCGGCCGAGCCGCAGGCCGAGGCCTATCGCCTGCTCCTCGTGGCGCTGTGCAACGGCTGGCACGCCACCATGCCCTACATGTTCGAGCCGATCGACCACTACACCGAGCTCCTGATGCCGGGCGACCTCCTCAGCCCGACCTCGATCCTCGCCCGCCTGCGTGCGGTGATGACCGAGGACGCCTGCGCGGACGTCGAGGTCATCGGCTGGCTCTACCAGTTCTACATCTCCGAGAAGAAGGATCAGGTCTTCGCCGGGCTGAAGAAGGGCAAGAAGATCACGGCCGAGAACATCCCGGCCGCGACGCAGCTCTTCACCCCGCACTGGATCGTCCGCTACCTGGTCGAGAACTCGCTGGGGCGGCTCTGGCTGCTGAATCGCCCGGGGTCCAAACTCGCCGAACGGATGGACTACTACATCGCGCCGGAGGAGCCCGAGACGGATTTCCTGAAGATCGGCAAGCCCGAGGAGATCAAGGTCTGCGACCCGGCCTGCGGGTCGGGGCACATGCTGACCTATGCCTTCGACCTCCTCGCCGCGATCTATGAGGAAGAGGGCTACGACTCCGCCGAGATCCCCGCGCTGATCCTGGCGAACAATCTCACCGGGATAGAGATCGACGACCGCGCGGGGGCGCTGGCGGCCTTCGCGCTGGCGATGAAGGCGGCGGCGCGGCTGGGGCGGCGGCGGTTCCTGCGGATGGAGGCGAAGCCCGACATCGTCGTGCTGCAGAACGTGACCTTCACGCCGGCCGAGCTGACGGACGTGGCCGCGGTGGTGGGGCACGACCTGTTCACCGACGCGCTGCGCGAAACGCTGCTGCAATTCGAGCAGGCCAAGAACTTCGGCTCGCTGATCGTGCCGAAACTGCGCGACCCGGCCGAGACGCTGCGGGTGGTGGCGGCGCGGGACTTCGGCGGCGACCTGCTGCTGAAAGAGGTGCAGGAGCGCGTCGTCGCAGTGCTGTGCATGGCAGAGGCGTTGTCGCCGCAGTATCACGTCGTGGTGGCCAATCCGCCGTATATGGGTTCGAAAGGAATGAATGATCGACTGAAATCATTCCTGTCGGATAACTATAAAGCTGGTAAATTTGACGCTATGGCTGCATTCATCTATCGCTCCCGAAGCCTTTCTGACGAAAAAGGAATCTGCGCAATTATTACACTCGATAGCTGGATGTTTTTGTCATCATACAATCAGCTTAGAGCGGATACGCTTAGCAAAGCGAAGATCGCAAATTTACTCCACATCGGCTGGAATTGCTTTCCAGAAGGCCACACATACAACCGTGGCGTCGCATTTGTTCTCGCGAAAAGCGATCTGAATGCGGCAGGTGAATTTTTGGATCTCTCGGATGTCCCTGCTGTTGTTGATAAACATGACTTGTTCAAGAAGCGCAAGCAGTCCCGTGAAAACCTACGGATCAGGAAAAGTGACGACTTTTCCGCGCTGCCCGAGATGCCCTTAGCCTTCTCTATGTCGGCCTCTTTGATCCGCGCATTCAAAGACAATCCCAAATTCTCAGATGAGTTTACTGTGCGACAGGGCTTGGCCACTACTGATAACGGCAGATTCCTGAGGCTCTGGAGTGAAGTGAGCAAATCAAACATTGGGTTTGACTAACGGATCAAAGCGAGACTGAAGTTGGTCGCCATCAGTGGTACCCCTACAACAAAGGGGGAGAATTTAGGAAGTGGTATGGAAATCAGATCTTTTTGGTTAATTGGCGGAACGATGGAGCTGACATCAAAAAAGAAATTATAACGAAATACCCTTACCTGAATGGCAACCCCAACTTTGTTGCCAAGAATCAACAGTTTTACTTCCGAGAATCGGTGTCGTTCTCAAAAGTTGGTAGCGGTTTGCCTTCATTTCGGCATTACCCGAAAGGTTTTATTTTTGATGTTGCCGGAAGCTCAATGTTCCCGGAAAGCAGAAGCCATATTCGCCAGGTGGTAGCCTTCTTTAATACGCGAGTGGCTCGAGAGATACTCGAGCGGCTGTCTCCAACGCTCAACATCGAGATTCAGCAGATCAACTCTTTCCCGATGATGGTAAGGGAACATTGGGTTTCGCTTGAGAGCGCGATCGACGAGTTACTTGCTCTTTCTCGGTCCGACTGGGACGCCTACGAAACCTCCTGGAACTTCACCGCGCTCCCGCTGCTCTCGCCCGATCACCGGGCCGACACGCTGGAGGCCACCTACGCCCGCCTGCGCGTCCACTGGCAGGGCATGACGGACGAGATGCAGCGGCTGGAGGAAGAGAACAACCGCATCTTCATCGACGCCTATGGCTTGGCTGACGAGCTGACCCCCGAGGTGCCGATCGAGGAGATCACCCTCACCTGCAATCCCGCCTATCGCTACGGCGTAAAGATCCCGGAGGCGGAGCGAGAGGCGCGCCTCCGGGCCGACACCATGGCCGAGTTCCTCCACTACGCCGTGGGCTGCATGTTCGGCCGCTACAGCCTGGATGCGCCGGGCCTCATCCTCGCCAACCAGGGCGAGGGGCTCGCCGACTACCTCGCCCGCGTGCCCGAGCCCTCCTTCGAGCCCGACAGGGACAACGTCATCCCCGTGCTGGAGGCCGACTGGTTCGCCGACGACATCACCGAGCGGTTCGCGCGGTTCCTCCGCGTGACCTTCGGCGACGACCGCTTCCGCGACAACCTGCGCTTCATCGAGGACGCGCTGGGCAAGGACGTCCGCCGCTGGTTCACCCGCGACTTCACCGACTACCACGTGCGGCGCTACAGGAAGCGGCCGATCTACTGGCTCTTCGCCTCGCCCAAAGGAACCTTCCAGGCGCTGATCTACATGCACCGCTACCGCCCCGACACGGTGTCGGTGCTCCTGAACGACTATCTGCGCGAGCTGATCAGGAAGCTGCTGGCCGAACGCCGCCGGCTCGAGGTGCTGGCCGACGACCCCGGCGCAGCGCAGGCCCAGCGCACCCGCGCGGTCAAGGACGCCGCCACCGTCGCCCGCCAGCTCGAGGAGCTGACGGCGTGGGAGCGCGACGTGGTCTTCCCGCTGGCGCAGCGGCAGATCGTCATCGACCTCGACGACGGGGTGAAGCGGAACTATCCGAAGTTCGCCCCCGCCGTGAAGCCGATCAAGGGGTTGGAGGACGCGGATGAGTGACCGCATCGCCGCCGCGCTGGCGAGGCTGTTCGAGGAGCACCGCATCGTCTTCTGGCCCGACCCCACCGGCGAGATGCGCGAGGCTTACGAGGCGGTGAACCTCCCCGGCGTCACGCGCGTTGAGGTCGCCAACAACGAGTTCGGCCTGAAGCTGCGCATGCTGCGACGCGAGGCGGAATCAAAATTCCTCGTCTACCGCCCAGGGCCCGAACCCGCCGTGACCGACAACTGGCTCCTCGACGTGCAGCTCTCCGCTGGCCAGTTCCGCGCCGACCAGGCGGCAATCTGGCTCGCCGAGCTGGGCCTCCCCGCCGCCTTCGAAGCCTTGGTTCGCGAACACGCCGAGTTCTTCCGCGCCGGCCCCCGCGTGGAGGCCCTCAAGCAGCTGATGCGTCCAGACGACACCCGCACCACGCTGCGCCTACGCATGCTTGGCGTCTGCGCCGGCGCACAGGGCGGCCTCGACACGGTGATCGAGGGGCTGCTGGGGGAGTTGGCCGAAGGCCGCGACGACGCCATGCGCCTGATCGAGCGGGCGGGCCTGGTCAGCTTCCTGTGGGACCAGATCGGAACGCAGTACGGCTATCGCTCCGAAGCGCCGGGGATCGAGGACTTCGCCATCACCCTTTTCGAGGCGGCCTGGCGGCTGGCTCTGGGCGAGGCGGCAAAGCTCTCACCCGAGGCGCTGGTGCTGTTCCGCCGCTGGAAGAACGACCGGCACGGTGGCGCGGCCTTCGAGAAGCTGTCGGCGCGGTATCAGGAGCTGCTGGGCATTCCCGACGACGTCGCCCGGCGCGAGGTCCGCGGCCTCGTCGGTATCGACCATTTCGAGGAGATCGACCGGCACATCATCCGCCAGATCGTCCACGGGCTGGCAGCGGCCACGGTCTCGGCCAGCGAGGCGCTAGGCTGGGTGCGCGCCCGTCGCCAGAGCCACTGGTACGGGCGCTACGACGACATCTATCTCGCGCTCGGCTTCGCGGTGGAGTTCCAGAGAAGCCTCGCCGAGGCCAACATTGGCATGACATCAGCCGCCGAAGGCGTGCGCCGCTACGCCGCCAGCTGGTTCCGCCTCGACCAGCTCTATCGCAAGTTCCTCTATCACATGGACCGGAGCCGGCAGGCGACGCTCCTGTCCGAGCTCTTCACCACGATCGAGAACCGCTACACCACCAGCTTCCTCCTGCCGCTGAACGACGCCTGGCAAGATCAGCTGGCCCGGATGGAGCAATGGGACGTGCCGGGCCTGCCGCGGCAGCTCGATTTCTACATTGACCAGGCGGCCGAATACCGACGCCGCGATCAGAAGGTTGTGGTCATCGTCTCGGATGCGCTGCGCTACGAGGTGGCCGAGGAGTGCCTGGGCCGGATCCGCGGCCTCAACCGTTTCGACGCCGGGCTGAGCGCGATGGTCGCCGCGCTGCCCAGCTACACCCAGCTCGGGATGGCCGCGCTGCTGCCCCACCGCACCCTGCAGATCGCTCCTGACGGGCAGGGCACGGTGATGGATGGCGAGGCTGCGATCCAGGGGCTTGCCGGACGCGAGCGCCAGCTGGCCACCGGCCGCAAAGGGGACCGGGTCAAGGCTCTCGCCGCGCAGGACGTGCTCGGCATGCGCACGGACGACGGCAAGGCGCTCTTCCGCGACCACGACATCGTCTACGTCTATCACAACCGCATCGACGTCGTGGGCGACAAGCTCGCCACCGAGCACCGCCTGCCCGAGGCCGCCGAGGGTGCCATCGAGGATCTTGTGGCGCTGGTGCGCAAGCTCACCTCGTCGAACTTCTCCAACATCCTGATTACGGCCGACCACGGGTTCCTCTATCAGCACCGCCCGCTCGACGAGAGTGACTTCTCGGTGGCGGAGGCCAAGGGCGGCGAGACGCTTCAGCGCAACCGCCGCTTTGTGCTGGGGCGCGGCTTGGGCGAGACCCACGGCATGAAGCGCTTCACCGCGGGCCAGCTCGGCCTCGCCGGCGATGTCGACGTGCTGATCCCCAACTCGATCAATCGCCTCCGCGTGAAGGGTGCGGGCAGCCGCTTTGTCCACGGCGGCGCGAGCCTGCAGGAGATCGTCATTCCGGTCCTGCGCGTCGGCAAGCAGCGCGAGGCCGATCTGCGCCAGGTCGAAGTCCAGATCGTCATGGGCGGCCGCGGCCTCATCACCTCCGGCCAGCTCGCCGTCACACTATACCAGACCGAAGCAGTCTCGCCGAAGGTGCAGCCCCGGCGCCTCGTCGCGGGGATCTACGCGCTCGATGGCACGCTCATCTCGGATGAGCCCGAGCTCTTGTTCGATTTCGGCTCGGAGAACCCGCGCGAGCGCGAGCAGCCTTGCAAGCTGCTGCTCTCCCGTGCGGCCGATGGTTACAACGGCCAAGACGTGTTCCTGAAGCTGCGCGAGCGGGTGGGCAAGACGAGCCACTACCAGGACCATGTCAGCCAGCGCCTCCGGCTGCGGCGGGGCATCGACGTCGACTTCGAGTTTTGAGGGCGGGGCCATGAGCGATCTCGACGCGCGGATCAACGAGCATTTCCCCGGGTACGTGGTGCGAAAGGATCTGGTGAAGACGGTCAAGGGCAACGCCATAGTGCCCACCTACGTTCTGGAGTACCTGCTCGGCCAGTACTGCGCGACGGACGATGAGGCCTCGATCCAGACCGGCATCGAGACGGTTCGCGAGATCCTGCGCAAGCACTATGTTCACCGCAGCGAGGCCGGGCTGATCCAGTCGACTATTCGGGAAAAGGGCCGTCACAAGGTCATCGACCAGGTCAGCGTCTCGCTGAACGACAAGACCGACAGCTACGAGGCCACCTTCGAGAACCTCGCCATCAAGAAGGTCGCGGTCGACAGCGGCACCGTGAAGGCCAACCCGCGGCTCCTCGTCACCCCGGTCTGGTGCATCGCGGACGTCCAGTACGAGTTCACCGACGACAAGCGCATCTCGCCCTGGATTCTTGAGAGCATCAAGCCCATCCAGATCTCCCGGGTCGACTTTGACGCCTATCTCGCTGCGCGAGCGGCCTTCAGCACCGAGGACTGGATCGATCTTCTAATGCAGAGCATCGGATTTGCGCCCGAGGCTTTTGGCCGGCGCAGCAAGCTCCTGCAGTTGATGCGCCTCATCCCTTACGTCGAGCGCAACTACAACCTGATCGAACTCGGCCCCAAAGGTACAGGCAAGTCGCACATTTACTCCGAGTTCTCGCCCCACGGGCAGCTGATCTCGGGCGGCGAGGTCACAGTGCCGAAGCTCTTCGTGAACAACTCCAGTGGCCGGATCGGCCTCGTAGGCTACTGGGACGTCGTCGCCTTCGACGAGTTCGCCGGCCGGGAAAAGTCGGCTAACAAGGCACTCGTCGACATTATGAAGAACTATATGGCGAACAAGAGCTTCTCGCGCGGGGTCGGCTCCATGAGCGCCGAGGCGAGCTTCGTCTTCGTCGGCAACACCGACCACAATGTCCCCTTCATGCTGAAGAATAGCGATCTCTTCGAAGCCCTGCCGAAGCAGTTCCACGACTCGGCCTTCATCGACCGCCTCCACGCGTACCTGCCGGGTTGGGAGGTCGACGTCATCCGCGGCGATATGTTCACCGCAGGTTACGGCTTCATCGTCGACTACCTCGCCGAGATCCTGCGCCATCTGCGCGCCGACGACTTCTCCAATCGGTTCGAGGCGTATTTCAGGCTCGGGCCGCAGATCTCCACGCGGGACCGGGACGCGATCTACAAGACGATGTCGGGGTTGATGAAGCTCCTATTCCCGGCCGGTGGCGAAAACCCCGACGAGGTCGAGGAAATCCTCGGGCTCGCGGTCGAGAGCCGCAAGCGGGTAAAGGACCAGCTTGCCCGAATCGACAGCACCTACCCGGACGTCGATTTCCATTTCACCGGATCAGACGGCCGCAAGCGCCCGGTCGCCACGGTGGAAGAGGAGGAGTTCCCGCAGTTCTATCGTCTCAAGCCGGCGCTCGATTCTAGGGAGCAGGCCGTGCGGCCAAAGCCGGCGTCGGATACCGCAATCGGCGCTGACAATCCGTCGCCTCGGCCTGCTGCCCCCGCCGCACCGGCGCCGGTTGTGGATCGCACCGCGGCGCGGGAGGGTCACCATGTATTCCCGGAGAACCGCAAGGGCGTCAACTTCGAGAAGCTCTTTGGACCCTATCTCGCGGGCGCTAGCGAGATCACGATCACCGACCCCTATATCCGCCTCTTCTACCAAGTCCGTAACGTGATGGAGCTGGTGGAACTTGTGTTGCGCCACAAGGCACCCGAGGATCAGGTCAAGATCCACCTCGTCACCTGCCCGGACGAGGGCAACGTCGGTCGCCAACGCGAGAACTTGGACGCCATCGTCACAGCCTGCACCGGCACCGGTGTCGACTTCACTTGGGCCTTCGACGGTACCGGGACCCTTCATGCGCGGCACATCGTCACCGACACAGGCTGGAAGATCTCCCTTGATCGTGGGCTCGATATCTTCCAGCACTACTCCATGAATGACGCCTTCAGCCTTGCCAACCGGATGCAGGAGCAGCGGGCTGTGAAGCAGTTCGAAGTGACATATCTGCGTGCGCCAGATGTCGGTGCGTGACGACAGCACCGCGGCAACCCCGTGCTTGCCGCACTCAGACGTCGGGGCGTTGGCTGGAGCCGAAGGCTACAACGCTCGGACTCTGCGTTTGTTTTCTGTTCCGCTTCGCGCCCGGTACCGTCGTCGAAGTGAATAGGTCCGGTCGCTCAAAACCTTTTTAGTTTCAATGATTTCTGCTCTCTGCACCAAACCCGTGCAGTCATCAGGTCCAGAGAATATCGGCCCTGAGAGAACGCTCCGAGCCTCCCGGCGCCGGGGCCAGTGCTCAGCCCCTCTCGGATAACCCTTAGAAATAACGGGAAAATCCGGCCGCAGCCCGATCGGGAGAACGCTTTCGGGACGGCAAGTGGCGGACGGGGTGTCCGCCGCTGATTGCGGCTAAAGCCTTCTACATTCGCCTAATTTAGAGAGAGGTTTCGGTCACGCCCCACATTCTCCCCCACAAGCTCGCTTGGTGTAGGGCGTGGGCACCGAGATTCTCAAAGCGACCACCTGCGCCGGTTGCGAGCTGGAGCCAAGCTCCATCACAGCAGCGGCGCGTAGCCTCACAACCTGAACCTGTCCCCGCCGTTCGGCGTTGTGCTACATCACGGCACAGGCAACTTAGGAATGGAACGCGGCCTATGAACGTGACTGGCGGGGAAATCCGGATCGGGATTGGTGCGGCGATGGCGGGCGCATTCGCGTTTGGCGTGGCGGTTGTCGCTGGCTTGTGGGCCGTTGTCACATTTGTGATTAACCCTCTCTACGACGACCTTGCTGACCTGCGGGACGACGGGGTGGAAGCGATCCGCAGGTACCATGATGGCGAGACTGCGCTCCGAACGACGCTTGCTGAGTTAACGACCGAGCTGCGTGTAACGAATGAGAGGTTGGGCGAGTTGGGCACCTCCGTCTCAGACCTCGACGCAACAGTCCAGGGAGTGAATGCAACTCTCGCCCAGTCGATCGATCGTCAAGAAGATTTCGAACGTTGGGTCACCCTCAGACTTGGCCCCGCGGAGGGAAAAGCTGTTCTCTTTCCCAACGCTTGGCAGGTGGAGCAAGAGGACGTTTTCAGGACAATTGCCAGTGGTGTCGATCCACTCAAGGGATGGTACGACGCACTGAGCACGTCCAAGAACTAATCACCTTTAAGTCGCCGCGCCTGTGCCATGATGGCTACGATGCTCGGATCAGGGGCGTTTAATGATGGCATCAATGAACCTCTGCCAGAACGCTACATTCGGTACATGCTCAAGCCCTGAACCGCACGACGCGCTGGCAAAGCTACATCTCGGTACGTGCGGTAACGACTACTTTACCACCGTCAGATTTGTAGTGAGTTGCTGGCGTGCCGCGGCTGGTCTAGTGACACGCCTACTCATGGAGCGGGAACATCGTTGCCGACCCCACCGGGGGATACATTCAATGAGGGGGCGGGGTATGGGCCTAGAGGGGTACCTCCACGCGCTTGTCGTCTGCCATTTTCGGGGTCGCATCAGGGCTGGTTCAGCACAGCGGGGTCGATTACGACCGCGCCACGGGGGATTGCGCGCGCCACTTGCGGCTTTGGGACGGGGACAGGCAGCCGCTCCATAGTGAGCGCGGCGCCGTCGCTGTTGTAGTCGATGAGCGCACGCCAAAGGCCAACGCCCGTACATTCGCAACGGACAACGACCGCGAGAAGGTTAGGGTCACGCACGTCGCGGACGCTCAACTCCTCGCACTCCCCGACCGTCTCGCGCCAGTCCTCCATCGGCTTTGGAAGCTCAGAAGCCGGTGCGGCGCTGCTTGCGAGCGCGAGGAGAGCGGCGGCGGCGGGTAGTGATTCCAAGTCCGTCCTCCGGGCGTAAGGTCGTCGGCGTTGCGCGCAGGCCATCCTCGCGCGCGCGTACTGGTCCGGAAAGTCGGAATTGCGGTTTTTTTATTCGGGCGCTTCCAAGGTGCGCGCAGAAGCACTTTCGTGCCTTAGCCTCGCCCTACCTCCCCATGGTAACTATAGGCGGTGCCGAAATGGCCCGATCAGGCGTGCACGAAACGCTCTGACGGGTTCTGTATCGGACCGCTACCGAGGAGATGGGTTCCGAGGCGGACCGATTGGGGACGCGATATGGCCCAGCTCAGAACCGCGTTCTGAATTTCTGACCTTCCAACGCCCCTCCCAATCCTTCGTAGACGGCTTACCGTTGCAGGGGAGGTCCGTGATGCGCCACTCAGTCGCCTGCCGCCCGTACCACTGACCCTGCTTCATCTTCGCAATGAAGCCGGCGTCCTCCAGCTCCTTTAGGGCGCGCCCGACGGTCGCTTTGCCGAGCCCGAGCAACTTGGCCCCCTCCTCCAGCGCGAGGCTTAGTTCGCCGTTGTTGTTCGTCCGGCCGTCGCCACGGACCGTGTAGCGGCACCTGAGCTCGACATAGACCTTGAGGGCAGCGCCGCTCAGAGACCGAAACGCCCCGTGCCGGGCGATGTAGTAGGGCAAGGGCCAGTACTGGCCCTCTCCCCCTTTCGAGCGCCGCCGCCTAGCCATGAGAAAGCCCCAGGACGCTCACGGGCGAGCGCAGGACGTAGCGCGCGTGCGTGCCCGCGAATGGCCCTCCGTGCGGTTCGTGGATCGTCTCAATAACGATGCCGAGCCGCCGGAGCTTGAACACGTAGGCGCTCCAGCGAGGTGCTGGGTTAGTAATGGGCGTGCAGCCCCGGTCGCCTGCGCAGATCAGCTGCAGGAGCGCCCACGCGACGCGCCCATCGAGGGTGAGGGTCGGGCCGTCGTCGTCGACAACGACGCGGATCGTGATGGAGCTAGTCATTGAAGACCTCTGGCTCGATGCCTAGAAGGCGTGCGACGGCTCCGGCCACTGCACGGCTGCATCCGTACCGGGTTTCAAGGATCAGGCAGGACGGGGATGGGCGAGTGATGCTGTGCGCGTTGCAGAGCGGTGACACAGACGCCGCCCCAGCCCAATCGAAGAGTGGGAGCCCATTGAGAGGAGCGAGCTTGTTCGATACCCTCATTGAAGGTTCGCTTTCGTTTGCGCGTTAGTGGATCGGCTCCGGCGCAGCGGACTTGCTTTGGACGGTGGGTCCGTCTGCGACCGGGGTTAAGTTCGTAGGGGTCTGCCCCCGAGCCGCGCGTTATGCGCTTTTCAGGCGCTTCACGGCCTCCTCCAACTCTTCGCGCATCCAGCGTGTCACGCCATGAATGCGAACGGGCGGGGGGAAGGTGCCGTCAGTCACGCGACGCCAGAAGGTTGCGCGGGAGACGCCGAGCCAAGCGGCTGCGGCGACATCGGAGATAAGGAGCGGCGGGGGCCGGTCCGTCATGAGTTTGGTTCCTCGCTTCACGCCTGAGCATCGAAGAGCATCAAGCAGCAGGACCCATCAAGCACGCGCGTGTTCTCGGCCTGTTAACGACTTGAGCTGTCCCCGCCTGTCCACATCCATCGCGAGCTTCGAAAGCGGCAGAAGCTGTGCAGGTTGTATGGAGCAGAGAGGGAACATCCAACGAAGTGTTAGATGAAAGCGAAGAAGTTCGGGGGAGACAGCCGAGGGGGCTAGACTTCGCCGGAGCCGACGTACGTGCCCCACCGATCCATCAGGTCGCGCCGCCGGTCGAAGAGGTCCGTTCGCCGATACGCACGCTCCACCTTGCTCCGGACGACGTGTGCCAGCGCGGCCTCCTTCACCTCGAACGAGAAGTCCGTCGTCTCCTCCGCCCAGTCGCGGAACGTGGATCGGAAGCCGTGCGGAGTAGCGTCGACCTTCAGGCGCTTCAGGACCGCGGAGAGCGTCATATCGCTCAGGGCCTTGCCGCGCTGCTTCGACGAGAAGACAAGCCCTCCAGAGCCTTCTGAGAGCCGTTGCGCCTCGATCAGAACGGCGACAGCACCATCCGAGAGCGGGACGCGATGTTCGACGTTGCTCTTCATGTGCGCGGCGGGGCGCGTCCAGACGCGATTGTCGAAGTCGATTTCCCGCCACGTCGCCTTGCGAACCTCGCCCGAGCGCGCGCCGGTCAGGATAGCGAACCGGAGCGCCAGTGCGCCCATGCCCTCGGTCTCGGAAAGCCGCGTCCAGAGCGTCGGCAGCTCCTGCCAAGGTAGCGCCTTGAAGTGGTCGGGCTTGTCGCGCTGCCGTGCCAGGCCCTTGTCGACGCCGTCGACCGGATTATTGCCGTCGCGGTATCCAGCCGTTCGCGCCCAGTCGAGGACCGTCCGAAGGCGCTGCCGAACACGTCGCGCGGTCTCAGGCTTGGTCGTCCAGATGGGCGCCAGAATGCGCAGGATGTCGGACTGGTCGACGGCGGCGACCGGCTTGTCGCCGATGACGGGGAAGGCATAATGCTCCAGCGTGGAGAGCCACTGGGCAACGTGCTTGCCGTTGCTCGCGTTTGCGACGATGTGCTCGGCGTGAACCGTCCGCGCCGCCTCAGCGCAGGTCACCTGCTTGTGCTTCGCCTTGTCCCGCTCGGCGACCGGGTCGCCGCCGGCCCGAGCGATGGCGCGTAGCCGCTGCGCCGACTCGCGAGCGTCGGCAAGCGAGACCAGCGCGGCCGATCCGAGCCCTATGTCGCGCCGCCGCCCGTGCACCACCGTGCGCAGGGTCCACCGTCGTGCCCCGGATGGGTCCACCTCAAGGTATAAGCCGTTGCCGTCGCTGTGCCGCCCAGGGTCCGCCTTGCGGACCTTGATAGCCGTCAGCCGCCGCTCAGGATGTGCCCCCTTCGGCTTTCGACCAACATCCCGCCGCTCGCCTGCGTCGCCCATTTGGCTAGGTGCCCCTCATACCGCCCCACATCTGTGATGCTATGCGGTGCGACGCGGAGGAACAAGCCGAGACGGTAGAGCCTCGATACGCGTGGAAAATCCGGGCTTCTTGAGATACGGCGAGGAGAGCCGAGAAGGATAGCTGGCGGACGGGGTGGGATTCGAACCCACGGAAGGGTCTCCCCTTCGGCGGTTTTCAAGACCGCTGCCTTAAACCACTCGGCCACCCGTCCAGCTTCGCTTCTGTGACGGCGTTTCTCCGACCGTGTCAACGCGGCGCCCGCCACGACCCGCCCTTCCGACCGGGTGGCGCGCACACGTCGGCGCACCGCCCAATCTTCCGGCGGTCCGCGATGCCGCCCTTGTGCAGGCGCCCGGGCGAACGGTGACGTGGGGTGCGGTGGCTTCGCGGGTGGTGGACAGCGGATGCGAGAGGCGCTGCTCGGGCGGCAGTATCGCTGACGCCGGGCCGGCCACCGGTCGTCCTGATCGAAGCAGTCGTCGCGACACCGGCTGCGGGCCCCCTCGGGGGCGGCTGTCCGGGAGTCCGGCCGGCGGCCGTGCCCCTCCGGCGTCCTGCGGGGCCGTCGCCCGAACCGCCCGTCCCGTCAGCCGGCGGAGCGCATCAGCGTCCGCAGATCCCAGCTGGCGGCGGCGAGGGCGAGTTCTGTCGGCGGAGCGGCGAGGAGCTTGCGGGCGGCCATGTGGTCGGCCGGGGCGTTCACCGTCTCGACGCCGGCGAGGTGGCCGCCGGAGAGGGCGAACACGGTGAGCCGGCCCTCGCCCCGGCGGGCGACGAAGCGCTCGGCCCCCGCGGTAAGGCCGGCGATCTGCAGCTTCTCCGCACCCTGGTCGCTCCAGAACCACGGCACTGCATCGTAGGGGGCAGGGCGGCCGGCGAGGCGGCGGGCGACGGTGCGGCCGTGGTCGATCGCGTTCTGCACGGACTCGAGGCGCGTCCGGGCGCCCGTCGCGGCGTGGGTGAAGGCGGCGCAGTCGCCGACGGCGCTGATGAGCGGGTCGGTGGTGAGGAGGTGATCGTCGACGACGATCCCGTCCGCCACCTCGAGCCCGGCCGCGCGAGCGAGCTCGACATTGGGGCCGACGCCGATGGCGAGGAGGACGAGGTCGCCCGCCACCTCCCCGCCGTCCGCGAGCGTGACGCCACCGGCGTGGACGGCTGCGACGGGAGCCTCCAGCCGCACGTCGATCCCCGCCGCGCTGTGCGCCTCGAGGAGATACCGTGAGGTGTCGGGGGAGACGACGCGGCCCATCAGCCGGCCGGCGGCCTCGAGCACGGTCGTCCCCTTGCCGAGCGCGACGGCGGTTGCCGCCACCTCAAGGCCGATGAAGCCGCCGCCCACGACGGCGACGCGATCCGCCGCGAGGAGCGCCGTCCGGAGCCGCTCGGCGTCGTGAAGGGTGCGCAGGTCCAGCACGCCGGGCGCGTCGGCCCCCGGGATGGGCGGGCGGCGGTTCCTCGACCCCGTCGCGAGAACAAGGTGTTCGTAGGGGAGGCGCGTGCCGCCCTCGAGCGCCGCCTCCTGCGCCGCCCGGTCGATGGCGACGACGCGGCCGGCCACGAGCTCGATGGCGTTCGCCGCGTAGAAGTCCGCGGCACGGAGGGCGAGCCGCGCAGCGTCGCCGTCCTTGATGTACGCCTTCGAGAGCGGCGGCCGCTGGTAGGGAACCCCGGGCTCGTCACCGACGAGGACGACGCGACCTGTATAGCCCTCCTGCCTCAGGCTCGCCGCCACCTGAACGCCCGCCTGGCCTGCGCCGACGATCACGATCACGGTCGCGCGTCCCGGCAAGTCAGCGGGGAGGGGCGGGAGCAGCGCTGGAGCATGGGGGCGACCTCGGAGCGCCCGCTGAGCCGAGCGGGCCGGCGGGAAGCCATAGCATGGGCGGGCGCACAGCCCGCAACGGCGTTGCTGCAGTGCGGTGCGGGCCTTGCATGTGCGCGGCGGAGGCGTCATGCGGGCGCGACGGCGCGGAGGGAGGGCACCCATGTCGACGGAATTTGGTCTGTCCGAGGCTCTGCTCGAGGATGAGCCGGTGCTCGAGGTCGCGGACGCGGCCGACAAGGATGCGCCGCTCCGGGCCGACATCCGCCTCCTCGGCCGTGTGCTCGGCGAGACGGTGCGGGTGCAGGAGGGCGGCGAGATCTTCGAGGTGATCGAGCGCATCCGCCGCACCGCGATCCGCTTCCACCGCGACGAGGAGGAGGCGGCGCGCGGCGAGCTCGAGGCGATCCTGCGCGGGCTCTCCCGACACGGCGCAATCCAGACAATCCGTGCGTTCAGCTACTTCTCCCACCTAGCCAATGTGGCGGAGGACCAGCACCACGTTCGCCGGACACGGGTGCGGCGGGTGAGCGGGCCGTCGCGGCCGCGCGAGGGGTCGATCGCGCTCGCGCTGGAGCGCCTCCACGGCGCTGGCGTGACCGGAGCGGAACTCGCCGGGACGCTGGCGACCGCGCTCGTTTCGCCCGTCCTTACCGCGCATCCGACGGAGGTCCGCCGCCGCTCCACCCTCGACCGGGAGCGGGAGATCGCGGCGCTGCTCGCCGCCCGCGACGGCGTGCTCCTGCCGGAGGAGCTCGCCGAGAACGACATCTCGCTACGCCGCGCGGTGCTGACGCTCTGGCAGACGAGCATCCTGCGCCGCTCGCGCCTTGGCGTCGCCGACGAGGTGCGCAACGGCCTCGCCTATTTCGACTACACCTTCCTGCGCGAGGTGCCGCGCCTCTACGCCGAGATGGAGGATGCGCTGGAGGCGGCGCAGCTCGGCGGCGGCGTGCCGCTCCCGTCCTTCTTCCGCATGGGCAGCTGGATCGGCGGCGACCGCGACGGCCACCCCTTCGTGATCGACGAGACGCTGCGCGACGCCTTCGCCCAGCAGTCCGCCCGCGCGCTCAGTCACTACGAGGGCGAGCTGACGGCGCTTTCCGGCGAGCTGTCGCTCGACGAGCGGCTCGTCAGCGTCTCGCCCGCCGTGGCGGAGCTCGCGGCCCTCTCGCGCGACCAGTCTCCGCACCGCGCGGGCGAGCCCTATCGCCGGGCGATCTTCGGCATCCTCGCCCGGCTGGAGGCGACGCGCGCGACGCTCGCGGGCGAGGAGGCGGCCGGCGCCTATGCCGGGCCGGAGGCGCTCGCGGCGGACCTCTCCGCCATCCACGACAGCCTCGTCGCGAACGGGTCGGCGCTGCTCGCCGGCGGGCGGCTCCGTCAGCTCCGCCGTGCCGTGGACGTGTTCGGATTCCATCTCGCGACGATCGACCTCCGGCAGAACTCGGACGTGCATGAGCGCGTCGTCGCCGATCTTCTCGGCAAGGCGGGCGTCGCGACGGACTACATGGCGATAGGCGAGGCGGAGCGGGTGGCACTGCTCGTCGAGGAGCTCAGCAGCCCGCGGCTTCTCGCCTCGCCGTTCCTCGCCTACGAGGAGGAGACGCAGAAGGAGCTCGCCATCGTGCGCGCCGCGGCGGAGGCCCGGCGGCGCCTGGGGCCGCTTGCCATCGAGAACTACGTGATCTCGAAGGCCGCCTCCGTGTCGGACGTTCTGGAGGTCGCGCTGATCCTCAAGGAAGCGGGGCTGATGCGGCCGGACGAGCCGTCCGTCGCGCTCAACATCGTGCCTCTCTTCGAGACGATCGACGACCTGCAGCGGAGCCGCGACATCGTCTCGGCGCTGTTTTCGATGCCGCTCTATCGCGCGCTCCTCGACAGCCGCGGCGGGATGCAGGAGGTGATGCTCGGCTACTCGGACTCCAACAAGGACGGCGGCTTCCTCACTTCGCGCTGGGAGCTCTGGCGGGCCGAGGTGGCGCTGGTGGAGGTTTGCCGCGCGGCGGGGGTGCGGCTTCGCCTCTTCCACGGCCGGGGCGGCTCTGTCGGCCGCGGCGGCGGTCCGAGCTACGAGGCGATTCTCGCGCAGCCCGCCGGAGCCGTCGGCGGCTCGATCCGCGTGACGGAGCAGGGCGAGGTCATCACCGGCAAATACTCCAACCCGGAGCTCGGCCGGCGCAACCTCGAGGCGCTCGCCGCCGCCACGCTTGAGGCGACCTTCCTGCCCGGCGAGGCGGACGCGGACGCGGCCTGGGTCGCGCTGATGGACGACCTCTCCGCCCGCGCCAAGTCCGCATACCGCGCGCTCGTCTACGAGACCGACGGCTTCGAGCGCTATTTCCGCGAGGCGACCGTGATCGGCGAGATCGCGAACCTCAACATCGGCAGCCGCCCCGCGTCGCGGAAGAAGTCCTCCGCCATCGAGGACTTGCGGGCCATCCCGTGGGTCTTCTCCTGGTCGCAGTGCCGCCTGATGCTGCCCGGCTGGTTCGGCTTCGGCGCCGCGGTGTCCGGCGTCCTCGACGAGCGACCGGAGGCGATGGAGACGCTGCGCTCCATGGCCGAGCGCTGGCCGTTCTTCACGACCCTCCTCTCCAACATGGACATGGTGCTCGCGAAGTCCGACATCGCCATCGCATCGCGCTATTCCGAGCTCGTCGGCGACAAGGCGCTCCGTGAGGAGATCTTCGGTCGCATCCGGCAAGAGTGGCAGCGCTCGGTTGAGATGCTCCTCGCGATCACGGGGCAGGAGGCGCTTCTTGCGGGAAATCCGCTCCTTGCCCGCTCGATCCGCAACCGGTTTCCCTACATCGACCCGCTCAATCACCTGCAGGTGGAACTTTTGAAGCGGCACAGGGCGGGGGATTCCGACGATCGTGTGGTGCACGGCATCAACCTCACCATCAACGGCATCGCCGCGGGGCTCAGGAACAGCGGCTGACGTTCGCGCGAGGACGGTACGATCAACGGTTGACCTCCGCTCCCCTTCGCCCAACAATCCTAGGAATAACCGTCGGGCGACATGAAGATGCCCGACGACGATCCTGGGAGGATACAGGGATGAACGCTTTTGTTCGCCTCGCCGGCGGATCGTGTCTTGCTGTCCTCATGGGCGCAGGAGCGGCAAACGCCGTGACGATTTCGCTGTCGTGCGGTGCGGTCGGCGCAGAGCTGCAGGTCTGCCGCGAAGCCGCCGAGGCGTGGTCGGAGCAGAGCGGGCACAGCGTGCAGATCGTCTCGACGCCAAACTCGTCGAGCGACAGACTCGCGCTCTACCAGCAGATCCTCGCCGCGCAGGGGACCGACATCGACATCTTCCAGGTCGACGTCGTCTGGCCCGGAATCCTCGGCCAACATTTCATTGACCTCAACCCCGCGCTCGGTGAGGCCGCGAAGGCGCATTTCCCGTCGATCGTCGAGAACAATACCGTCGATGGCGAGCTGAAGGCGATGCCCTGGTTCACCGACGCTGGCATCCTCTACTACCGCACCGATCTCCTCGAGAAATACAACCTCGAGGTGCCGACCACCTGGGCGGAGGTCGAGGAGGCGGCGCGGACCGTGATGGACGGCGAGCGGCAGGCCGGCAACAACGGTATGTGGGGCATCGTCTTCCAGGCGCGCGCTTACGAAGGGCTCACCTGCAACGGGCTCGAGTGGATCCATTCGTTCGGCGGCGGCACCATCGTCGACGCGGAGGGCGAGATCACCGTCGACAATCCGCAGGCGGCCGAGGCGCTCGCGACCGCCGCAGGCTGGATCAACACGATCGCGCCGGAGGGCGTCCTCAACTACACCGAGGAGGAGGCGCGCGGCGTCTTCCAGTCCGGCAACAGCGTCTTCATGCGCAATTGGCCGTATGCCTGGGCGCTGGCGCAGGGCGAGGATAGCCCTATCCGCGGCAATGTCGGCGTCGCGGCGCTCCCCCGCGGCGGCGAGGAGGGACAGCCGACCGGCACACTCGGCGGCTGGCAGCTCGCCGTATCGCGCTACTCGCCGAACGCGGAGATCGCGATCGACCTTGTGCGCTATCTCACCTCGCCAGAGGAGCAGAAGCGCCGCGCGCTCGTCCGCGCCAACCTGCCGACGATCCCCTCCCTCTACGAGGACCCCGAGATCCTCGAGGCGAACCCCTTCTTCGGCGAGCTCTACGACACCTTCACCAACGCCGTCGCGCGCCCCTCGAACGTCACCGGCGAGAACTACAATCGCGTCTCTGCCGCGTTCTGGGAGGCGGTGCACAACGTCCTCACCGGCCGCGCGGAGGCTGAGGAGGCGCTGTCCTCGCTGGCGAGCGACCTCAACCGCCTGAAGCGCCGCGGCTGGTAAGGGGAGGGCGGCCATGTCGTCGACGGTCGGACCGGATCGGCCGCCGCTCCCTGTCGGCGCGTCAGGCGCCGGCGCAGCGGCGGGGCGTCCGGGCACGCAGCGGCGCGCGCGCGGCGGGGCGAGCGAGCTCACCCGGGCGAAACTGCGCTCGGCGTTCCTGTTCCTCATGCCGATGCTCGTCGTCCTCGCCCTCGTCGCCGGCTGGCCGCTCGGCCGCACGATCTACTTTGCCTTTACCGACGCGCGGCTCGACGGCGGCGCGTACGAGTTCGTCGGCTTCAGCAACTTCTACAATTCAGAGTGGGGCGGCCTCCTCGGCGATCCGGACTGGTGGACCGCCGTCTGGAACACCGTCTGGTTCACGGTGGTCTCGGTCTCGATCGAGCTCGTCCTCGGCCTCATCGTCGCCCTCGCGCTGAACACTCGCTTTCCGGGCCGCGGCGTCATGCGGGCGGCGATCCTCGTGCCCTGGGCGATCCCGACGATCGTGTCGGCGCAGATGTGGGCGTGGATGCTGAACGACCAGTTCGGCGTCCTCAACGCGATCCTGATGGGCCTCGGCATCATCGCGACGCCGATCGCCTGGACCGCCAACCCCGACACCGCGATGATCGCCGTCGTGATGGTCGACGTCTGGAAGACGACGCCGTTCATGGCGCTCCTGATCCTCGCGGGCCTGCAGATGCTGCCGTCGGACTGCTACGAGGCGGCGAAGGTGGACGGGATCCCGGCCTGGAAGGTCTTCTTCAGGGTGACGCTGCCGCTCATCTACCCCGCGATCGCCGTCGCTGTGATCTTCCGCGCGCTCGATGCGCTCCGCATCTTCGACCTCGTCTACGTGCTCACCTCCAATTCCCAGAGCACGATGACGATGTCGGTCTACGCCCGCCAGCAGCTCGTCGACTTCCAGGACGTCGGCTACGGCTCGGCGGCGTCGACGCTCCTCTTCCTCATCATCGCGGTAATGACGGTGCTCTACATCGTCGCCGGCAAGGTCGACCTCGCGGGGGAGAGCGGCAAATGAGGATGTCCCTTCCCGCCACGATCGGCTTCTACGCGCTCCTCGCCGCGATCGCCCTCTTCGCGCTCTTCCCGTTCTACTACGCGATCGTCTCCTCGACGCAGCCGCCGTCCGAGCTCTTCAACGTGAAGCTCGTCCCGCAGGCGTTCTTCGGCAACTACGAGGCCGTTTTCACCGAGCAGCCCTTCGGCCGCAACATCCTCAACTCTGTCGTCGTCGCGGTCGCGGTCGTGTCGATCTCGCTCGTTCTCGCCGTCACCGCCTCGTTCGCCCTCGCCCGCGTCCACTTCAAAGGCCGCGGCCTGCTCCTGCTGACGATCCTGTCGGTCTCGATGTTCCCGCAGGTCGCGGTGCTGTCGGGCATGTTCGAGCTCATCCGCTCGCTCGGCCTCTACAACTCGCTCGGCGGCCTCATCCTCTCGAACCTCATCCTGACGCTCCCGTTCACCGTCTGGGTGCTGACGACGTTCATGCGCCAGCTCCCGGTGGAGCTCGAGGAGGCGGCGTACGTCGACGGGGCGACGCCGCTCGAGATCATCTTCAAGGTCTTCATGCCCGTCCTCTGGCCGGCGCTGGTGACGACGGGGCTGCTGGCGTTCATCCAGGCGTGGAACGAGTTCCTCTTCGCGCTGACCTTCACGCTCTCCAACGACATGCGCACCGTGCCCGTCGCGATCGCGCTCATCACAGGCGGGAGCCAGTACGAGCTTCCGTGGGGCAACATCATGGCGGCGTCCGTCATCGTGACGGTGCCGCTCATCGTGCTCGTCCTCATCTTCCAGCGGAAGATCGTCGGCGGGCTCACGGCAGGAGCGGTGAAGGGATGAACGAACGGCCGACGCCCACGGGCTTCCACAGACAGCTCGCGGGAGACCCCCACTGGTGGCGCGGCGGCGTCATCTACCAAGTCTACCCGCGCTCCTTCCTCGACACCAACGGGGACGGGATCGGCGACCTCAACGGGATCACGGAGAAGCTCCCCTATATCGCCTCGCTCAACGTCGACGCGGTGTGGATCTCGCCGCACTTCGTCTCGCCGATGGACGACTTCGGATACGACGTCGCCGACTACCGCGACGTCGACCCGATCTTCGGCACCCTCGCCGACTTCGACCGGCTGCTCGAGGAGGCGCACCGGCTGGGCCTTCGCGTCCTCATTGACCTCGTCCTCTCCCACACGTCCGACCGGCACCCGTGGTTCATCGAGAGCCGGGCGGACCGCACGAACCCCAAGGCGGACTGGTACGTCTGGGCCGACCCGAAGCCGGACGGCACCGCGCCCAACAACTGGCTGTCCGTCTTCGGCGGACCGGCGTGGGAGTGGGACACGCGGCGGCGCCAGTATTACATGCACAACTTCCTCGCCTCGCAGCCCGACCTCAACTTCCACAACGAGGAGGTGCAGGAGGCGGTGCTCGACGTCGCCCGCTTCTGGCTCGACAAGGGCGTCGACGGCTTCCGCCTCGACACAGCGAACAAGTACCACCACGACACGGAACTGAGGGACAACCCGCCGATCAAGCCGGGCGAGCACGTGATCGGCATGCCGCTCTCGAACCCTCTGTCGATGCAGGCGCCGATCTACTCCGTGAACCGGCCGGAGACGCCGATCTTCCACGAGCGCCTGCGCGCGCTCATGGACGAGTATCCGGCGACGATGGCGGTCGGGGAGATCGGCGCCCGCCTCGAGGGCTCCGGCGCCCTCGCAGAGTATACAAAGCCCGGCCGTCTCCACATGGCCTACTCGTTCGACCTCCTCGGCGAGCGGTCGGAAGCGGCGCATATCCGCACCATCGTCGAGCAGGCGGAAAAGACGGGCGCCTCGTGGTCCTCATGGCCGTTCTCCAACCACGATGTCCCGCGGGTCGTGACCCGGTTCAGGCATGGCGCCGACGCGGGGGCCATGCTCCTCCAGCTCCTCACCTGCCTCCGAGGCACGCCGTCCCTCTACCAGGGCGAGGAACTCGCGCTGACCGAGAGCGACATCGCCTTCGAGCACCTGCAGGACCCCTACGGGCGCCGGTTCTGGCCGCTCTTCAAGGGCCGCGACGGCTGCCGCACGCCGATGCCGTGGCTGAGCGACGCGCCGAACGCCGGCTTCTCGTCCAGCCGCCCGTGGTTGCCGATCGACCCGCAGCACTATGCCGTCGCGGTTGACGTGCAGGAAAAGAACCCGGACTCCCCGCTCAACCGTGCCCGCGCCTTCCTCGCCTGGCGGCGGGAGCACAAGGTCTTCCGCGACGGCACCATCCGCTTCCACGACGCACCGGAGCCCGTGCTCGCCTTCACCCGCGCGGACGAGGAGGAGGCGCTCCTGTGCGTCTTCAACCTCTCCAATGTCCCGCAGGTGTTCGAGGCGCCAGGCGATGTGCGCACGGCGGATGCGCCCGGCCTCCACGGTGGCTCGGCCGAGGGCCGGACTGTGCGGCTCGACAGCTACGGCGCCTTCATCGGCGCGATCGACGAAGGGAGGAGCTGATGGCGACTGTGGTTCTCGACGACGTCAGGAAGGCGTTCGGTCCGGTGCAGACGATCCACGGCGTCGACCTTGACATCAAGGACCGCGAGTTCGTGGTCTTCGTCGGCCCGTCCGGCTGCGGGAAGTCGACGCTCCTGCGCCTCGTCGCCGGGCTCGAGGACATCACCTCCGGCGACCTCTACATTGACGGCGAGCGGGTGAACGCGATGCCGCCCGCCAAGCGCGGCATCGCAATGGTGTTCCAGTCCTACGCGCTCTACCCGCACATGACCGTCTACGAGAACATGGCCTTCGGCCTCCGCCGGTCCGACCTCGACAAGTCGGGCGTCGACGGACGCGTTCGCAAGGCCGCCGACCTCCTCCAGCTCACGCCGCTCCTCGAGCGTCTGCCGCGGCAGCTCTCCGGCGGACAGCGCCAGCGCGTCGCGATCGGCCGGGCCATCGTCCGCGATCCGAAGGTGTTCCTGTTCGACGAGCCGCTTTCCAATCTCGACGCGGCGCTGCGCGTCGCGACCCGGCTCGAGATCGCGAAGCTCCACCGCGACATGGACGCGACGATGATCTACGTGACCCACGATCAGGTGGAGGCGATGACCCTCGCCGACCGGATCGTGGTGCTGAACGCCGGCCGGGTTGAGCAGTTCGGCTCGCCGCTCGAACTCTACCATTCTCCGGCGAACCTCTTCGTCGCGACCTTCCTCGGCTCGCCGACGATGAACATCGTGCCCGCGACGGTCGCCAATGCGCAGCGCGGCGCCGTCGAGGTGGAGCGGCCGGGCGGCCGGGTCACGGTGGCGGTGGAGAACACCGGCCTTGTCGCCGGCGAGACGGTGAAGTTCGGCATCCGGCCGGAAAATCTCGCCCTCACCGAGGCAGGCAACGGCGCCAGCTTCTCCGGCGAGGTCGACGTGCTGGAGGCACTCGGCGAGAGCCACCTCGTCCACGTCCGCGTCGCGGGCGGCGAGCGGATCGTGGTGCGCGGGGCGGGCGATCCCAAGGTGCACGAGGGCGAGACCGTCGGCATCCGTTTCGATCCGGCCGACGGGCATCTTTTCCGCGAGGACGGCGAGGCTGTGAAGCGAGTCCGCCGGCCCGGTGCCGAGCCGGCCGCTCCGGTCCTCAACTGAGGCGCAGTTGACGCCGCTTTGAACAGCGCCTAACCGGGCGGCATGACCGACGGATTTGCCGCCTCGCGCGCCTTCGGTGCGCTTGCCGACCCGCTCCGGCGGGCCATCGTCGAGCGCCTTGCGACCGCGCCGCTGGCCGTCGGCGAGATCGCGCGCGGGCTGCCCGTCACGCGGCCCGCCGTCTCGCAGCACCTGAAGATCCTGAAAGAGGCCGGGCTCGTCGCGGAGACGCCGTCCGGCACGCGGCGCATCTACCGCCTCGACCCGCGCGGCATCGGCGTGATGCGCGCCTGGCTCGACGCGTACTGGTCCGACCCCGCGCCCGACGAGCCGCACGACGGCGCCGTCCGCGAGCCCGCCACCGGCGGACGCTGACGGCAGGGTCAGGACTCCAGACCTGCGGCAAAGATCCCCTCTGGCGGAGGAGATATGCCGGCCTGATATATCATCTGACTTTAAGCTGTGGCAAAGGATGCGTGCGCCGCGCGGGTCAGCGTCGGCGCACTGTCTCGGATTCGGACGTCTCGGAAGGGTGTTGCGCTCGCTGAGCGACGCCGCCCGCGCCGTCCGGGCATGGCTTCCCGTGGGAAGGCCTGCCTGATCGAAGGGCGAGCAGCGCCGACGGAGTTCCGCGGCGCATGCTCCAGCGGGGAGCGGCGGATGAGAATCTGGATCGATGGCCTTCGCGTCGCAGCGGCGCTCGTGGCGGCGCTGGCGGCGACGGTGGCCTCCGCGCAGGCGCCGGGTGGCGCAGGCGGTGCCCCGCCGCCGCCTGCCGTCACCGTGGTGCCGCTCGTCGCCGCTGACGTGACGCTGACCTCGCTGCTGCCCGGCCGCGTCGTCGCCTCCCGCGTTGCCGAGGTGCGGCCGCAGGTGGACGGCATCATCACCGAGCGCATGTTCGAGGAAGGCGCCGACGTGAAGGAGGGCGATCCGCTCTTCCGCATCGATTCGGCGACGTACGAGGCACAGGTCGCCTCCGCAAAGGCCCAGCTCGCGTCCGCGGAGGCGAGCTTCAAGGCCGCCGAGCGGGAGGAGGGGCGGCTCCTCACCCTCTTCCGCCGCAACGTCGTCTCCGAGCAGAACTACGATCAGGCGCTCGCCGCGCGCGATGCCGCGGCCGCCGCCGTGGAGGTCGCGAAGGCCGAACTCAATGCGGCGGACATCGGCCTGCAGCGGACGACGATCCGCGCGCCGATCTCCGGCGTCATCGGCCGCTCGCTGACCACGGTCGGCGCCCTCGTCACCAACGGACAGGTTGAGCCGATGGCGGTGATCCGCGACATCGACCCCGTCCTCGTCGACGTGACGCAGTCCGCCGCCGAGATCATCGAGTGGCGCAAGGGGCTCCTGGCCGAGCGCCTCCAAGGCGCCGACGAGACGGTGACGCTGACGCTCGCCGACGGCACGGAGTACGAGGAGACGGGACAGCTCACCGCGGCCGAGCCCTACGTCAACGAGCAGACCGGCGTCGTCACTCTCCGCCTCGAGTTCCCCAACCCGGTGCGGCTGCTGCTGCCCGGAATGTACGTGCAGGTGTCGATGCCTCAGGGCATCGCGCGAAATGCCGTGCTCGTCCCGCAGGCGGCCGTGTCGCGCGACCGCCGCGGCCGGCCGACGGCTCTCGTGGTCAATGGCGAGAACATCGTCGAGGAGCGTGTCCTTCAGGTGATGGAGGCGCGCGGGTCTGACTGGGTGGTGCGGGACGGCGTCGCGGACGGCGACCGCGTGATCGTCGCGGGCGTGCAGAAGGTGCGGCCCGGCGCGCCCGTGCGGCCCGAGGTGCAGGGTGCCGAGCCCGCCGCCGGCGGCGGCGCGTCGGCCGCCCTGACCCCGGTCGCGACGGGCGACGTCGGCGGTGACGCCCCGTCCGGCCGGCCGACCACTGAGGGCGTCACGAGCGCTGCTCCCGCCGCGTCGTCCGGCACCGCGGCTGCCGCCACGGCCGAGCCGACCGCTGCCGCAGCGCCCGCGGCAGCTGAGGAACCGGCCGCTGCCGCAGCACCGACGGCGGCCGCTGCGCAGCCCGCAGCCGCCGCGCCGGAGCCGCAGCCGACCACAGCGGCAGAGGCGCAGCCCGCCGCCGCGGCGGAGGCATCCGCCGTGTCGGCGAGCGCTGCCGCCCCTGCGTCGGGTGGCGATCCGAACGCCGTCGCGGCGAACGAGCCCGCCGCCAGCACCGGATCGCCGCGGGCCCGCTCGCGCTCGATCCAGGCCACCCAGTAGACGCCCGACCCGGCACCCACCACGGAAACCGCATGAGCACCTTCTTCATCGACCGGCCGGTCTTCGCGTGGGTGATCGCGATCCTGATCATGGGCGTCGGGGTCCTCTCGATCCTTACGCTTCCCGTCGCGCAGTACCCGCAGATCGCGCCGCCGTCCGTCACGGTCAACGCCACCTATCCCGGCGCCTCTGCGGAGACGGTGGAGAACACCGTCACGCAGGTGATCGAGCAGCAGATGACCGGGCTCGACGGCCTGCGCTACATCTCGTCCAACTCGACCTCCGCCGGGTCGGCCTCCATCTCGCTCAACTTCGACACGGGGACGGACCCGGACATCGCGCAGGTCCAGGTCCAGAACAAGCTGTCGCAGGCGCAGTCGCTGCTGCCGGAAGTCGTGCAGCGGCAGGGCATCACGGTCGAGAAGTCGTCGGCCGGCTTCCTGATGGTCGTCGGCCTCATCTCCACCGACAACTCGCTCGAGCAGGTCGATCTCTCCGACTACCTCGTCTCCAACGTTGTCGATGAGATCAGCCGCGTCGAGGGCGTCGGCGAGGTGCAGGTCTTCGGGTCGGCGTACGCGATGCGGATCTGGCTCGACCCGGCCAAGCTCGCCGCCTTCGAACTTGCCCCCTCGCAGGTCATCCAGGCCGTCGCGGCGCAGAACGCGCAGATCTCGGCCGGCCAGTTCGGCGCGCTACCGGCGGCGCAAGGCCAGCAGCTGAACGCAACGGTGACCGCGCAGTCGCTGCTCACGACCCCGCAGGACTTCGAGCAGATCGTCATCCGCGCCGACACGGCGGGCGGGCTCGTCCTCCTGCGCGACGTCGCCCGCGTCGAGATCGGCGCCGAGAACTACGGCACCATCTCCCGCTTTAACGGCCAGCCGGCGGCGGGCATGGCGATCCGCCTCGCGTCGGGCGCCAACGCGCTCGACACGGCCGAGCTCGTGAAGGCGCGGCTCGAGGAGCTGTCGCAGTTCTTCCCCGAGGGTGTCGTCTACAACATCCCGTACGACACGACCCCGTTCATCACGATCTCCATCGAGGAGGTTGTGAAGACGCTGTTTGAGGCGATCGCGCTCGTCTTCGTCGTGATGCTCCTCTTCCTCGGCAACCTTCGCGCCACGATCATCCCGACGCTCGCGGTGCCGGTCGTGCTCCTCGGCACGTTCGGCGTGCTGGCTGCGTTCGGCTTCACGATCAACACACTGACGATGCTCGCGATGGTGCTTGCCATCGGCCTCCTCGTCGACGACGCGATCGTGGTCGTCGAGAACGTCGAGCGCATCATGGAGGAGGAGGGGCTCTCCCCGCGCGAGGCGACGCGGAAGTCCATGCAGCAGATCACCGGCGCGCTCGTCGGCATTGCCGTCGTGCTCTCGGCAGTGTTCGTGCCGATGGCGTTCTTCGGCGGATCGACCGGCGTCATCTACAAGCAGTTCTCGATCACCATCGTGTCCGCAATGGCGCTGTCGGTGGCGGTCGCGATCATCCTGACGCCGGCACTCTGCGCGACGCTCCTCAAGAAGCGTGACAGCCACTCGCCCGGCTGGGGCCCGCTCGGCTGGTTCAACCGCGGCTTCCGCTGGCTCACCGGCCGCTACACCGCGGCGATCGGCTGGATGGTGCACCGCGCGCTGCGGCTGATGATCATCTACGTCGCCCTTGCGGCGGGAATGGTCTGGATGTTCATCCAGACGCCGACCGGCTTCCTCCCCGAGGAGGACCAGGGGATCATGTTCGTGTTCGTCCAGGGCCCCTCCGGTGCAACAGCGGACCGCACGCTCGAGGTGATGAAGGAGATCGAGGGCTACTTCCTCCAGACGGAGCAGGAGAACGTCGCCTCGATCTTCACCGTGGTCGGCTTCTCGTTCGCAGGCGCCGGCCAGAATGTCGGCATCGGCTTCGTCCGCCTGAAGGACTGGGACGAGCGACCCTTGCCGCAGCAGAGCGTGCAGGCGGTCGCCGGCCGCGCCTTCCCGGCGATGATGGGGATCCGCGACGCGATGGTGTTCCCGATCGTGCCGCCGGCGGTGATCGAGCTCGGCAACGTCTCGGGCTTCGACCTGTTCCTGCAGGCCCGCGGCGGGCAAGGGCACGAGGAACTCCTCAACGCCCGCAACCAGCTGCTCGGGATGGCCTCGCAGAACCCGAACATCGCATCCATCCGGCCGAACGGGCTGGAAGACGCGGCGCAGTACCGCCTCGACATCGACTGGCGGAAGGCCGGTGCGATGGGGGTCACCGCGGCCGACGTGTCCGACCTCCTCGCCGTCGCGTGGGCGGGGCGGTATGTGAATGACTTTCTCGACCGCGGACGCATCAAGCGCGTCTACGTCCAGGGCGAGGCGACCTCGCGCGGCACGCCGGAGGACATCCAGCTCTGGCGCGTGCAGAACGCGGAGGGCGGACTTGTCCCGTTCTCGAACTTTTCGACGGGGAACTGGAACTACGGTCCGCAGGGCCTCTACCGCTACAACGGCGTGCCGGCGATGCAGCTCCAGGGCGCGCCGCCGCCGGGGATCACCACCGGCGAGGCCATGGCGACGATGGAAGAGCTCGTCGCGCAGCTGCCGCCGGGCTTTGACCTCGCCTGGACCGGCCTCTCGCTCGAGGAGCGGGAGACGGCGGGGCAGGCGCCGCTCCTATACGCGCTGTCGCTCGCGGTCGTGTTCCTGTCGCTGGCGGCGCTCTACGAGAGCTGGGCGGTGCCGATCGCGGTCATGCTGGCGATGCCGCTCGGCGTCCTCGGCGCGATCCTCGCCGCCCGGCTCGGCGCGCACCCGAACGACGTGTTCTTCCAGGTCGGCCTCCTCACCACGATCGGGCTCACCGGCAAGAACGCGATCCTGATCGTCGAATTCGCCAAGGAGCGGCAGGAGGCGGGGCAGGAGCTGTTCTCGGCCGTGGTCGAGGCAGCGCGCCAGCGCTTCCGCCCGATCATGATGACGTCGATGGCGTTCACCCTCGGCGTCGTGCCGCTCGCCATCTCGACCGGCGCGGGCGCGGCGGGCCGCAACGCGATCGGCGACGCGGTGCTGGGCGGCACGATCGCGGCGACGGTGCTCGGTGTCCTCTTCGTGCCGCTCTTCTACGTCCTCATCCGCCGCTTCGCACCGGTGAAGGCGGTGGCGGCGCCGGCCGCGGAGACCCGTCCCGCGGAGCCGCCCCACGCGTTGCGGCAGGCTGCGGAGTAGCGGAGTAGCGGATCAGCGGCGGGCGGCGCGCGCCGCCCGCACCGCGGCGAGGAGGCGGTGCGCTTCGATCGGCTTCTCGCATCGCGGCATGCCGGCAAATTCCGGCATGATGGCCGAGATGTCGTAGCCGGTGGCGAACACGATCGGAACGGCGCGCCGCACGAGCGCTTCCGCCACCGGGAAGCTCGTCTCGCCGGCGAGGTTCACGTCGAGCACGGCGACATCGATGACAGCCTCAGCCTCGAGGAGCGCAAGCGCGCGGGACACCTTCGGCGCTGGGCCGACGACCCGTGCTCCAGCGGCCTGAAGGATCCGCACCAGGTCGAGCGCGACGAGGTATTCGTCTTCAGCGAGGAGAATCGTCCAGCCGTCCAGCCGGTCGGAATCGCCCCCCGACGTCACGGCACCCCCGCGGCACGCGCGTCGCGGAGCGGGAGCTGGATGGCGCAGTCGAGCCCGGCCGGGTGCAGCGCGAGGCTCACTGTCGCCCCGAGCGAGTAGGAGAGGGCGTTCTCGACGAGGGTGCGGCCGTAACCGCGGTCCACGTCCGCAACGCTGCGCGCGCTGCCGAACCGCTCGCGCCAGACGATGTCCACCACCTCGAACCCCTCCCGCCCTGCCTTCGTCCAGTCGACGGACAATGTTCCTGTACTATCGGATAACGCCCCGTGGAGGCGAGCATTTTCCGAGAGCTCGTGGAGGGCGAGGGTGAGGAGCTGGACGGCGGACCGGCGGATCTCGACGTCCGTGCCGCGCATGGAGACGCGGTGCGCCGGCGCGCCCCCCGGCAGGGCGTGCAGCTCCATCGCGACAAGGTCGCCGAGCATGATTTGGTGGCGCGGTCCGCGGGAGAGGACGCCCTGGACGCGGGAGAGGCTCTTCAGCCGTCCCTCGAGCGCGTCGGCGAACGCCTCCGGCGAGGCAGCGCGCGGGATCGAGTGGCGCACCACCGACTGAACGACCGCGATGAGGTTGCGCGTCCGGTGCTGCAGCTCGGCCACGAAGTGGCGCTGGTCCTCCTCGAGCCGGCGAAGGTCGTGAACGTCGGTCGACGTGCCGAGCCACTCGACGACAGCGCCGGCAGGATCGGTGACGGCGGTGGCGCGGGTCTGGAACCAGCGCCAGGCGGTGCCGTCGAAGAGGCGGTGGTCGACGTGGAGGGGCGCGTTGGCCTCGGCACTCTCCCACGCCGCGAGCGTTCCAGGGCGGTCCTCGGGGTGAACGGCGTCGAGCCAGCCGCTGCCGAGGCTGTCGTCGGGCGTCTGCCCGGTCGCGCGGCACCATTGCGGGCTCGACCAGGTCCGCTCGCCGGACGGTCCGGCGCGCCAGACGAGCTGCGGAATCCCCTCGAGCAGCGTCGTGAGCCGCTGTTCGCCCGCCTGCCGATCAGCCTCCGCGGCCTTTGCGGCGCTGATGTCGATCGCCATGCCGACCCAGACCTTGACCACGCCGCGGCCGTCGAGGAGCGGAGTAGCCTTCAGCCGGACTGCCCGTGGCAGATCGACGAGCCGGGCCTCGACGTCGAACGGTGCGGCGGCGGCGACCGATCTCTCCCACGCGGTGCGAACGGCGGCGCGGTCGGCCGGATGCACCGCCTCGATCCAGCCGGAGCCAAGCATCTCCGACGCGCACTGCCCGGTCAGCTCGCACCAGCTCGGCGACGGCTCGGCGACGTTGCCGTCCGCCTCCGCCTCCCACACGGCAGCGGCCGCCGTGTCGACGAGGACCCGGCAGCGCTCCTCCGCGTGAGCGATCTCGGCCGCCGCATCGAGACGGGCGCTGACGAGGTCGGTCCGGTCCATGATGCTCTGCACGAGGCCGACGTCGCAGCCCGTCCACCGCCGCGGGATGTCGGCCTCCAACAGCATCGCTGCCGCCGCGTGCCCGTCGCGGACGAGCGGCACCCACATGAATGCCGCGACGCCTCGAGCCTGCATCGGCTCCGCCTCGGCAAGGCCCGCGGCGGGCGGGGCGTCCGGGCCGTCGACCGCGATCACCTCGCCCTGCCGCACCGCGGCCGGGACGGCGAGGCCCGCGTGGCGGCGGCGGGGGCCGCGCCGGTCGCCGCCGCCAGAGGCAGACGATGTCGGCAGCGGCGATGAGAGGGGCAGGTACCGCGCACGTGCGCCCAGCCAGTCGCTCGCGATGGCTTCGGCGACGGCGGCGGTCTCGCTCGCGTCCGAAGCGCCCCGGAATCCGGCCACAAGGCTCGTCAGCGCCCGCATCCTCTCGCGGTAGGGCGCGTCGCCGCCACCCGCCTCGCGGTCGAGCGCGATCAGCGTCACCCCGTTCTCGAGCGGCGTCATGTCGGCCCTGACGCAGTCGTGTTCCTCGCCGGACGGGAGGAAGGCCACCGCGCGTTCGCCGGCGAGCACCGCCCGCCCGATCAGCCCGTCCGGCGTTCCAGCCGTGCCGAACAGCGCGTCGAGCGAAAGGCCCGGCAGGCGGCCCGGCGGGAAGCGTTCGACCGCGGCCCTGTTCGCGAACAGGACCCGCAGCGACCCGTCCGCCGCGATGAGCGCTCGCCCATCGGCGTCCACGCTGTCGAGATCGAGGTCGATCATCCGTGCTCCGACGGCACGCCGGAGCATCGCCCGCCGCGGTCGTGGCTGGGCGCCCCACCGCGGGGCGCCACCCCGACAGAGGAGCAGATCGCCCCTGTCGAGACCTTAACACTGGATAAATTGCGCCCTCAGTGAAAGGCGACGTCGATCACCCCTTGCATCGCCTTGATTGCGCTCGCGACCGACCGCGAAACGGCGCGCGGGCCCTTCAGCGCCACCTCGACTTCCCGTTCGCCGCCGTCGAGCACTGCGACAAACCGCACCGCGCAGGACCCGCGCTCGCCGATGAGCCGGTCGATGGAGCCGATCACCGTCGGCGAGGAGAGGAATACGGTGAGCGCGTTCGACTGCTTCTCCGCGAGCTTCTCCAGCGGCTCCACGTGACGGATGTGAACGGCGAGCCCTTCCTCCCGCTCCTGCGCCGTCACCGTGAGAAGGACGCAGGTGCCGGGCTCCAGCCGGTCGCGGTGGGCGTCGAGCGTGTCGGAGAAGGCGACCGCCTCGTACTGCCCGGAGGCGTCGGAGAGCTGGACGATGCCCATCCTGTTGCCCGACCGCGTCCGCCGCTCCTGCCGCGACAGGACGACCCCCGCGAGCCGCGCCCCCTCGCCCCGTCGGACGGCCTGGAGATAGTTGCGCCACTCCGGCACGCCGGCCTTGGCGAGCGCCTCGCGATAGTCGTCGAGAGGGTGGGCGGAGAGGTAGAAGCCGATCGCCTCTGCCTCCTTCTGCAGCCGTTCCGAGGGGGTCCAGACGACCTCCGTCGGCAGGCGGATATCGTCCGGCCGCGCGGTGCCGAAGAAGTCGGTCTGGCCGATCGCGGCGCCGCTCGCCGAGCGGTTCGCGACGCCCATGACGTGGTCGAGCCCGGCCGCCAGCGAGCCGCGGTCGGCGACCCAGCAGTCGAAGGTGCCGGCCGCGACGAGCGCCTCCATCGCCCGCTTCGGCGCGACCTTCGGGTCGAGCCGGTTGGCGAAGTCGGTCAGGCTGTCGAACGATTTCTTCTGGCGCTCCGCCACGATGTGCTCGACGAGCGGCCAGCCGACGCCCTTCACCGCCGCAAGCCCGTACGTGATCGCGCCGTCCTTGACGCTGAACTCGGCCTCGGAGGTCCTCACGCACGGCGGCATGACGCGGATCCCCATCCGCTGCGCCTCGGCGCGGAAGTCGGCGAGCTTGTCGGTGTTGCCCATGTCGAGCGTCATCGACGCCGCGAGGAACTCCTTCGGGTAGTTCGCCTTCAGGTACGCCGTGTGGTAGGCGACCAGCGCGTACGCAGCCGCATGGCTCTTGTTGAAGCCGTAGTTGGCGAATTTCGCGACGAGGTCGAAGATGTGGCTCGCCTTCGCCGCCTTCGTCCCGCGCTCCACGGCGCCGTTGACGAACCGGTCGCGCTGCACGGCCATTTCGGCCGCGATCTTCTTGCCCATCGCGCGCCGGAGAAGGTCCGCCTCGCCGAGTGAGTAGCCGGAGAGGACCTGCGCGATCTGCATCACCTGCTCCTGGTAGATGATGATCCCGTATGTCTCCTTCAGGATCGGCTCCAGCGCCGGGTGCAGGTAGTCCGGCTCTTCCTCGCCGTGCTTGCGGCGGTTGTAGCTCGGGATGTTGTCCATCGGCCCCGGCCGGTAGAGGGCGACGAGGGCGATGATGTCCTCGAACCGGTCCGGCTTCATGCCGGCGAGGGCCTTCCGCATTCCCTGGCTTTCCAGCTGGAACACGCCGGCCGTCTCGCCGCGGGCGAGGAGGGCATAGGTGGCGGGGTCGGTGAGGGGGAGAGTATCGAGATCGATCCGGTCCGGGATCAGCTCCAGCGCCCGCTCGATGACGGTCAGCGTCTTGAGGCCGAGGAAGTCGAACTTCACGAGGCCGGCGCTCTCGACCCACTTCATGTTGTACTGCGAGACCGGCAGCGGCGAGCGCGGGTCGCGGTAGAGGGGCACGATCTCCTCGAGCGCCCGGTCGCCGATCACGATGCCGGCGGCGTGGGTCGAGGCGTGGCGGTAGAGGCCCTCCAGCTTCAGCGCCATCTGGAGGAGGCGGTCGACCTCCGGGTCCGCCTCGCGCGCCTGCTGCAGCCGCGGCTCGGTCTTCAGCGCCTCGCCGAGGGTGACGGGGTTCGCCGGGTTCTGCGGCACCAGCTTCGCGAGCCCGTCCACCTTGCCGTAGGGCATGTCGAGGACGCGGCCGACGTCGCGCACCACGGCGCGCGCCTGGAGCGTTCCGAAGGTGATGATCTGCGCGACCCTGTCTGCGCCGTAGCGCTGCTGGACGTAGTGGATGACCCGGTCGCGCTTCTCCTGGCAGAAGTCGATGTCGAAGTCCGGCATCGAGACGCGCTCGGGGTTGAGGAAGCGCTCGAAGAGGAGGTCGAAGCGGAGCGGGTCGAGGTCGGTGATCGTCAGCGCGTAGGCGACGAGCGAGCCCGCGCCGGAGCCGCGGCCGGGGCCGACGGCGATCCCGTTTGCCTTCGCCCACTGGATGAAGTCGGCGACGATGAGGAAGTAGCCGGGGAACTTCATCTGCGTGATGACGCCGAGCTCGAACGCGAGCCGGTCGTCGTAGACAGCACGATCGATGCCCGGCGCGAGGCCGCGGCTCTCGATCCGCCGCTCCAGCCCCGCCATCGCCATCTCGGCAAGCTTTTCCGCCTCGGCGGCTTCCTGGTCGGGAACGCTCTCGCCGAGGAAGCTCGGCAGCATCGGCTTCTTCTTGAGCGGGCGGAAGGCAGAGCGCATCGCGATCTCGACGGTACTCTCCACCGCCTCTGGGAGGTCGGAGAACAATGCCTCCATGTCCGCCTGTCGCTTGAAGTGGTGCTCCGGCGTCAGGCGGCGGCGATCGTCGTCGCCGAGCCGGCGCCCCTCGGCGATCGCGATCAGCGCGTCGTGCGCCTCGTAGTCGTCGCGGGTGGCGAAATAGGCCTCGTTGGTCGCGACGAGAGGGACGCCCGCATCGTAGGCGAGGTCGATGGCAAGGGTCTCGTATGCCGCTTCCGCTGCGAGTCCGTGTCGCTGCACCTCGGCATAGAAGCGGTCGCCGAACGTTCGGTGAATATCCGCGAAGAGGTCGCGCGCTGCCTCGCTGTCGCCGTGCTGGTTCGCCAGGGCGACGGGCCCGTCCAGCCAGCCGGAGAGGGCGAACACGCCGGCGAGTTCCGTGAGGTCGTCGAGCGTCACCACCGCGCCGTTCCCTTCCGAGCGCAGATAGGCGTGGCTGACGAGCCGCTGCAGCGTCTCGAAACCCTCGCCGGTCGCGGCGATGAGTGGCAGGCGCGCATTGGGGAGCGGGGTGCGCCGGCCGGCATGCAGCCGCTCGGGCAGGCGGAATGGCAAAGTGCAGCCGACGATGGGCTGCACGCCGGCACCATGGGCGGCTTCTGAAAACTCAAGCGCGCCGAACAGATTGGCCGTGTCGGTGATCGCAACCGCCGGCTGCTCGTCCGCCGCCGCCAGCTTCACGATCGTCTTCAGGTGCAGCGCCCCTTCCAGCAGGGAGTAGGCGGAGTGGACCCTGAGGTGGATGAACATGGCGGGCTCCGCGGCGGGAAGGGGCGGACAGGATAGCCGAGACGGCCGCGGGTCAGGCGCCCGGTAGCGTCGCGACCTCGCCAATCCACAGGTACAACGCCGACAGGAAGGCCGAGCAGGCGACGAAGGCGGTGAGGTCGAGCAGGATGTGTTTCATCGGTGTTCCCTCCGTTCGATGGAGTGGAAGAGTAGCGGAACGTTCCAGAAACATCAACTGAGGTACGTGCGGGCAGAGGCGGCGGCAGTGGCTGAAAACGGCAGATTCGCTGGGTGACATGCAGGCGCCATCAGGCCGCATCGTTAACGTGGCTTCACTCACGGCATTCGGATTGCTACGGCCTCCGATGCGCGTGGCCGGGAGGATCAGATGCTGAGACGCAACGATGGCGACGGGCGTCCGCCCGACGGCACGGACGACGGCGTGGAAGCCGGCAACTACGCCGTCGCCTGCAACCGGCTCCGGGCCAACTACCCGAATGTCGTCCTCCTCCTCCAGGGCGGCGGCGCGCTCGGCTCGTACCAGGCGGGCGTGTTCGAGGTGCTGGAGGACTCGAACATCGACGTGAACTGGGTCGCCGGGATCTCCATCGGCGCCATCAATTCGGCGATCATCGCCGGCAACCCCCCAGGCCAGCGCGTCGCCAAGCTAAGGGGCTTCTGGGAGCGGATCTCCGGCAACGTGCGCTGGCCGGTCGTCCCGCCGGGCGACGACGCGCGCCTCGCGCTGAATTACTGGGCCTCATGGCTTGCGATCACCACGGGGACGCCGGGATTCTTCCAGCCGCGCGTGCCGCTGCCGCACTTCGCACCGCGCGGCTCCCTCGGCGCGCTGAGCTACTACGACACCACGCCGCTGCGGGAGACGCTGCTCGAGTTCGTCGACTTCGACCTCCTCAACAACGGCCCCGTCCGCCTGTCGGTCGGCGCGGTGAATGTGCGCTCCGGCAACTTCATCTACTTCGACACCGCCGACCGGGTGATCGGGCCCGAGCACATCATGGCCTCGGGCGCGCTGCCGCCGGGGTTCCCGCCGGTGGAGATCGAGAACGAGCTCTACTGGGACGGCGGCCTCGTCTCCAACACGCCGCTCCAGCACGTGTTCAACAACCTCCCGCAGGAGGACACGCTCCTCCTCCAGGTCGACCTCTTCTCGGCCCGCGGCCCGCGGCCGCGCACCATCGAGGAGGCGGACGAGCGGGCGAAGGACATCCGCTTCTCGAGCCGGACGCGCCTCAACTCGACCGTGATGGTGGACTTCCTGCGCTACCGCAAGCTCGTCGGCAAGCTGATCGAGCTCCTGCCGGACGAACTGCGCAACGCGCCGGAAGTGCAGGCGATCGAGCCGGACACGGTGATCCCGAAGCTCAACCTCATCCAACTGATCTACCGCCGAAAGCTCTACGACGCCGCGTTCAAGGACTACGAATTCTCCTGGAACACGATGAAGGACCACTGGCACGCCGGCAAGGCGACGATGACGCGGACGCTGCGCCATCACGAGTGGTTCGAACTCCCACCGGCCGACATCGGCTTTGCTCGCCACGACGTCGACGCGAGCTCCATCGACTGATCCGCCCCTCCGGAGCCCCCATGCCCACCATCGATGAGATCCGCCGGCACGCCTTTGCGATGCCATTCACCTCGCCCGCCTTCCCGTGCGGGCCCTACCGGTTCTGGCGGCGCGAGTTCTTCATCGTCTCCTACCGCACCGACGCGGAGGCGCTGCGCCGCGTCATCCCCGAGCCGCTCGAGTTCGTGGAGCCGGTGGTGAAGTTCGAGTTCATCCGCATGCCGGACTCCTCCGGCTTCGGGGACTACACCGAGTCCGGCCAGGTCATCCCCGTCGCGTACAAGGGAGAGCGCGGCGCCTACGTGCACGCGATGTACCTCGACGACGGACCGCCGATCCTCGGCGGCCGCGAGCTTTGGGGTTTCCCAAAAAAGCTCGCCTCGCCGCGGCTCATCGTGAAGCGGGAGACGCTGGTGGGCCGCCTTGCCTTCAATGAGGTGGAGGTCGCGATCGGCACCATGGGCTACAAGCACAGGTCGCTCGCCGAGGCGGACGTGATGCCGGGGCTGACGGCGCCGAACTTCCTCCTCAAGATCATCCCGCACGTCGACGGGTCGGCGCGGGTGTGCGAGCTCGTCCGCTACCACATGGTCGACATCACGCTCCTCGGCGCCTGGACGGGGCCCGCGGCGCTGGAGCTGCGGCCGCACGCGCTGGCGCCGGTCGCGGACCTGCCGGTGCTCGAGGTGCTCGGCGCCTCTCACATCATCGCCGACCTGACGCTCGGCCTCGGCGAGGTGATGTTCGACTATCTCGCCTGACGGCTCAGGCCGCCGCCGCGGCGGACACCACGTCGACGATCCTGATCGGAACGTTCCACGGGTCGCGGATCGCGCAGCGGCCCCGGAGGGTGGTGCCGGGGGCCGCGCGCAGCGCCACGTCCGTGAGGCCCGTGCGCGGGAAGGCGAGGGGCGGAGCACCGCGGCTCCGCCACGTGTTGGCGGCGATGTGGTGATGGTAGCCGCCGGACGCGAAGAAGCTCGCCGCCGGGTAGCGGTGGGTCAGCGCGAGGCCGGCCTCGCCGGTCCAGAACGCCTCCGCCGCCGCGACCTCCCCGACCTGCAGGTGGACGTGGCCGATCACCGTTCCGTCCGGCGCACCCGTCCAGGGCCGCGCAGCGGCGAGGATACCGGCCGCGTCGACGGGGTCGTTCCCCATCTCGATGCGGTCGCCCGCGAGAGGCCACTCTTCGCGCGGCTTGTCCCAGTAGACCTCGACGCCGTTGCCCTCTGGATCGGCGAGGTAGAACGCCTCGGACACGCCGTGGTCGGCCGCCCCGTCGAGGCGCGCCCCGGACGTCTCGACGTGGCGCAGCCAGCCGCCGAGCACCGGACGGCTCGGCAGCAGGAAGGCGGTGTGAAACAGCCCGGCATCGCGCGGCGAGCGGCGGGGCGCGGCCGGATCCTGGCGGAGATGGAGGAGCGGCCGGTCGGCGCCGAGCGTCGCACCCTCGCGGTCGCGGGTGTGGACGGCAAGGCCGATGACGCGGGCGTAGAAGTCCGCGACCGTGTCGAGGTCGTGCACGGTGAGGGTCACGCTGTCGATCGAGATCGGGGCGTCGCTGGTGGCCATGGTGCTCCCCTTGCCGTGCGCCGTGACTTCAGAGGTAGACCCGGACCTCCGAACGGGCCAGAGGTCCGGCGTCCGCTCCGGCCGGACGAAGAGTTTGCGCCGGATTGCCGGCCGGCACCCCGCGTGCTAGCTCGCCCGCCATGATGCACCGACGACGCCCCGCCTGACCCGAGCCGCCCGGCCATCCGGCCAGCACCCGTCATGCGTGAGCGTCCCATGCCCCCCGACATCGTCATCGTGCCCGAGCATCCCTCGGACGCGGTCTGGGTCGAAGAGCTCTACGAGATCGCCTTCGGACCCGGCCGCTTCGCCCGCACCGGCCACCTCCTGCGCGGCGGGCTGCCGCACGATCCCGCGACCAGCTTCGTCGCCGAGCGGCGGGACATCGTGCTCGGCGCGATCCGGCAGAACCGAATCACGGTGGGCGGCGCGCCGGCTTACCTCCTCGGCCCTCTTGCGGTCGCAGAGACGGCGGCGAAGCAGGGGATCGGCCGCGCGCTTCTCCACCGCTCGATCGATGCGGCGCGGGCGACGCGGGCGGAGGCGATCGTCCTCGTCGGCGACTATCCGTTCTACGGGCCGTCCGGATTCGAGCCGGTCGGGGAGGCGATCCGGCTCACCGTGCCGGTCGACCGCCGGCGCCTCTTGATGCTCCCGCTCCGGCGGCCGCTGTCCGGCCTCCTCGTCTCCCGTGCCTGGGAGGACGAGCCGGGCGCGGCCGGGGCAGAGGCTGCCGAGGCGATTCCGGCGGCCTGAGGCAGTCCACAGCTCGGCTCAGCGCCCCTCGCGGTACCAAGTGCCGGAGACGGCGGCGAGCAGGAGGGCAAGGCCGAGGAAGCCCGCGAAGAGCGGCACGCGGTCGATGCCGACGAGCTCGCTCGCCTCGGACCGGCGGAGACCCAGCCAGTCGCCGCCGGCCATCGAGCGCCCGTCGGTCCGCATCAGGACGCGGGGCGGCGCGTCGCCCGGCTCGACCCGGCGGACGGAGCCGCGTGTCGCGTCCGCGATCGGCTGCAGCCGCTCCGTCGACGAGCGGAGATCCTGCGCCTCGAGCGGGTTCGCCGGGCCGACATGGCCGAGCGCCGTCAGCGCTCCGTCGGTCGCCCGCCAGAGGCCCATGTCCGGCTCCTCGACGGTGGCGCGCCACAGCCCGGGCCGGTCCTCCGTCAGCTCCACCGTCCGCTCGCCACCCGACGGGCCCGTCAGCACCACCGGCGCGGTGGCATCGGACAGCGTCTGCCGCTCGACCGTGAGACCTGATGCGCCGGTGACGAGGCGGAGCGCCTCCTCCTCCAGCTCCGGCTCCTGCATCAGCCAGTGCGACAGGCGACGCAGCAGCGGCACGTGCGGGCCGCCGCCGTCGAAGCCGCGCGCCCAGAGCCAGATCTGGTCCGACAGCATCATCGCGACGCGGCCCTCGCCCTCGCGGGACAGGACGAGGAGCGGGTGGTCGCCAGCGCCGCTCATCACCGCCTCGCCGCCGATCGGCGCGCTCTCCACCACGCGGAACCACGGGCTCCAGTCGGGCGGATCGGACTCGCCGCCGGGGAGGTCGCGCGTGACCGGATGGCGCTCACCGCGCGGCGACACCTCGGGCCTGAACGGCTCCTCGACCACGCCGCCGGTGGGCGCGACCGGGAGAACGGCCGCGAGCGGGGTGTGGTAGATCGACCGCGTCCCCGCAAAGTCCGGCCCCGAGGCGACCAGCACCGCGCCACCGTTGAGGACGTACTGCGCAATGTTGTCGAAGTAGAGCGCCGGGAGAACGTTGCGGCGGTGGTAGCGGTCGAAGACGATCAAGTCGAACTCGTCGATCTTCTGGCTGAACAGCTCGCGCGTCGGGAAGGCGATCAGCGACAGTTCGTTGATCGGAGTCCCGTCCTGCTTCTCCGGCGGCCGCAGGATGGTGAAGTGGACGAGGTCGACCGAGGCGTCGGACTTCAGGAGGTTTCGCCAGGTTCGCTCGCCCGCATGCGGCTCGCCCGAGACGAGGAGGACGCGCAGGTTCTCCCGGACGCCCTCGATGATGGCGACGGCCGTGTTGTTCACGGTCGTGAGCTCGCCCGGCACTTCCGGCACCGAGAGCTGGATGAAGTTGTCGCCGCCGTGCTCCACCGGCGCCTGCAGGGTGACGCTCTCGCCGACGGTGACGTTGCGCGTCTCGAGCACCGTCTCGCCCGCGGTCACGGTGAGCGGCACCGTCTCCCCCTCCGGGCCGGTGTCGTGGACGCGGACCATCACGGTCTGGCGCGAGCCGACGAGGCCGAAGCGCGGCGCGGCGACGATCTCGATCCGGCGGTCCCGCTCGTCCGGCCGGCCGACGACGAGGCCATGGATCGGCGCGTCGAAGGGCGGGGTCTCGGGCACGTCGTGCACCTGTCCGTCCGTCACGAGGACGGCGCCGGCGATCCGGTCGGGCGGCACGTCGGACAGCGCGTCGGCGAGGGGGCCGAACAGAGACGTGCCGTCGCGGTCGGGGTCCGGCCGGTCGATCGTGATCTCGCGCACCTCGAGCCCCGGCGTCGCGCGGAGCCGCTCGGCGACGGCAGCGGCTGTGGCGTCGGTCGCCTCCGTGCGGCCGGCGGCGCGCTGGCTCTGCGTTCGGTCCACCACCACGGCGACGACGCCGTCGAGCGGCTCGCGGATCTCGCGCTGGAGAGCCGGGTTGAGAAGGGCGAGCGCCATCGCCGCCACCGCCACCGCGCGCACGAGCGAGCCGCGCACACGGCGGACGACGCCGAGCCCCGCGAGGACGAGGCCGACGGCCGCGAACGCCGCGACCAGCCACAGCGGCAGGAACGGGTTGAGGGCGATCTCGTAGTCCGTGAGGTTCACTGGCCGAGCCTCTCGAGGAGCGCCGGGACGTGCACCTGGTCCGCCTTGTAGTTGCCGGTCATCGTGTACATGACGATGTTGATCCCCGCCCGGAACGCGATCTCGCGCTGGAACGGGTCGTTCGGCACGGTCGGGAACAGGTATGTCCCGTCGTCCGACGTGGCCCACGCCGCGGCGAGGTCATTGGAGGTGATGAGGATGGGTGACACGCCGTCGCCCGCCCTTGCCGGCCGGTTCTCGGCCGGGCCGTCGGCGATCGCCTCGACCCACAGGGGCCCGCCGGTCCAGCGGCCGGGGAAGCCGTCGAGGAGGTAGAAGGTCTTCGTCAGGACGTGGTCGATCGGCACCGGCTCCAGCGCCGGGATGTCGAGACCGTCGAGGATGCGGCGGAGCGACAGCGTCGCCGGCGAGGTGGCGCCGGAGATCGCACCCTGCGCCTGGTCGCGCGTGTCGAACAGGATGGTGCCGCCGTTCTTCATGAAGGCGTCGACCTTGGCGATGGCGGCGTCCGACGGGCGCGGAGCGTTGGGGCCGATCGGCCAGTAGACGAGCGGGAAGAAGGCGAGGTCGTCGGTCTCGATGTTGACCGCGATCGGCTCGGCGGGCTCGACCGCCGTCCGCCGCAGGAGCTCCGCCGAGAGGCCGCGAAGGCCCGCCTCCGACACACGATCGATGGCGGCATCGCCGGTCGACACGTACGCAAGCCGCGTGTTGTTGGCGGCGTCCATCGCGAAGGCGATCTCGGCCTCCGTCATCCCCTCCGACTGCGCGCGGGCGGGGGGCGCGGACAGGAGCGGCATCGCCGCGAGAGCGAGCGCGATGGCGGCGACCGCGCTGCGGCGCCACGCGCCCATCAGCGCGAGGATCGCGAGCGCGTCCACGAGGAGGAGTGCGGCGGCAGCGGTCAACAGCGCCCCCTTCAGTTCGGTGGGCCCCTCGGCGGTATAGCGCGCGACGGACGCGCCGGCGAACCCGGCAGGGTCGAGGCTTGCAAGCCTCTCGCCATCTTCGAGGAGGTTCACTGCCCGGAACGCTCCGTCCGAGCCGTAGAGCCCCGGCGGCGAGGTCGGCCCGAGCTCGCGCTCGCCGGCGAGCGGCTCGACGCGGGGCCCGGGCGCCACGAGCCGGCCGATCCCGTCGAGCACGCGATAGGGCGGCAGCGCCCGGTCCGACGCGGCGTTGCCGCCCTCAATGGTGGAGAGCTGCACCATCGCCCGCAGCATCTCGATGAACGAGGAGGACAGCGGGAAGCTCGACCAGGACGGGTCGGCGGTGACGTGGACGAACGACACCCAGCCCGCGCCGATGGAGCGGCCGGTGATGAAGGGCGTCCCGTCGGCGAGCGCCGCCCAGGTGCGCTGCGTCAGCGCGATGGACGGCTGGGCGAGCACCTGCCGCTCGACGATGACGTCCTCCGGCACCGAGAGGTCCGCGAACGGGCCGCTCTCGGCGAAGTCGGCGAGCGGCTGCGGCTCCTCCCACGAGAGGGTGCCGCCCAGCGTACGGGCGCCCTCGCGCATCTCGACGGGGACGAGGTCGTCCATCCCGTCCGCCGCGCGCGGGCCGGCAAAACGGATGAGGACACCGCCGGCGTTGATCCAGCGGGCGAGCGCGTCCTGCGTGTCCGGCAGCAGCGTGCCGACGTCGGCGAGGACTATGACGGAGGTGCCGGCGTCGATCAGCTCGTCGATGGCGGTCGGCAGGTCCGAGGCGTTGGGTTCGCGCAGGTCCGAGAAGGGCCCCAGCGCGGCGCGAAGGTAGTGCAGCGGCGACAGAAGCGGCTGGTCCGCGACGTCGCCCGACGCGCCGGTGATGAGGCCGACCGTGCGCCGGCGGAAGCTCTCGTCGAGGAGGCGGACCGCGGCGGCGTTGCGGGCGCCCGCGACGGCCACGCGGACGGCGTCGTTGCGCAGCTCCGTGGGCAGCGCGAGGTCGACGGTCGCGGTCGTGGCGCCGGACTCGAAGGTGGCGCGGCCGGAGGCGAGGACGAAGCCGCGCGCGTCGATCGCCTGCACCTCCCGCGCCACCGTGCCGGGGTGGGCATCGGCGGTGAGGGTGACGGCGAGCCCGTCCTGCGCATTCGCGACCTCCGAGACGCCGAGGACGGCGCCCGGCTCGGGCACGAAAAGGCGGACGGGCGCGGCGGACGCGGTGGCGAGCGCGGCGTAGAAGGCGCTGTCGCCCTCGGTGGCGAGACCGTCGGAAATCCACGCGGTGCCGCCCGCCTCGAGGCCGGCGAGGCGCTCGGCGATCGCGGCGCGGCGCGCGGGCCAGGGCTGCGGCTCCAGGCCGGCGAGGGCATCGCGCGCCTCGCCGGGGCTCGCGGCCGTCAGTGGTGCGTCGGCGTTGGAGGTGCCGATGAGGATCACCGTCCGGTCCGCCGCCTCCGCCTCGTCGATGAGACGGCTCGCGGCGGTCACGCGCGCCTGCCAGTCCGCCGCGGCGCCGAACGTGTCGTCGACCGCAAGGACGAGCGGACCGTCGCCGGCGGCGGCCGGGGCCTCGGCCCGGAGCACCGGCTGGGCGAGCGCGATGATGACGAGCGCGGCGAGGGCGAGGCGGATCAGGATCAGCCACCAGGGCGTCCGCGTCGCCGTCTCCTCGCGCTTGGCGAGGCCGAGGAGCAGGCGCGTCGGCGCGAACGTGATGTCGCGCGGCCGCGGCGGGGTGGCGCGCAGGAGCCACCACAGGACCGGCAGCAGGAGAAGCGCCCAAAGGACGGCGGGCGCGCCGAAGGTGAGCGCGGTCATCGAGAGCCTCGCTGTGCGCTCCGCCCGGACGGCCGATGACGGCCGTTCCCGCAGGCGGTTCGCAACTTCATGTTGTACCGCGGGCGCGGCAAAAGGCGAGGGGTCATGCGGCGGCATCCACCTCGCCGGAGAGGGCGTTGCGGAGCGCGAGCAGGGCCGGCGCCGGCGGCCGGTCTGTGTGGTGGACGATCAGCGTCGTGCCGAGCCGCCGCGCGGCGTTGCCGAGCGCCGCCTTGTGGGCGGCGAGGGTGTCCTGGTAGCTCGTCCGCCACGCCTCCGCCTTGCCGACGAGGAAGGCGAGCCCGGACTCGGGGTCGACGAAGCGGGTGCGACCGTCGAACGGGAAGCGCTCCTCCACCGGGTCAAGCACCTGCACGATGTGCGTCCGCGCGCCGCGGGAGGAGAGCGTCTGGAAGGTCTCCGCCCACGCGTCGATCGGGTCGAGAAAGTCGCCGATGAGAACGACGTCGGAGTAGCGGCGGACGGCCGAGAGGTCGGGCAGGGTCGTCCCCGCATTGTCGGCGAGCGCGGCCGCGATGCGGTCGGCGGCGTCGCGCCGGGCGGAGGGGGGTGGGCCGCCGGCGAGGCCGATCCGCTCGCCGCCGCGGCCGAGGAGGTCGGCGACGGCAAGCATCAGCACGACCGCGCGCTCCTCCTTCGAGGCGGTGGCGAGCCGCGAGCGGGCACGCATGGAGGCGGTGCGGTCGGCCCACAGGAGGACGGTGTGCGCCGCCTCCCACTCCCGCTCCCGCACGAGGAGGTGGTCGTCGCGGGCCGAGGCGCGCCAGTCGATCCGCCGCGCGGGTTCGCCGAACTGGAACGGGCGGAACTGCCAGAAGGTCTCGCCCGGCCCCGGGCGGCGGCGGCCGTGCCAGCCCGCGGCAACGGTGGCGGCGACCCGCCTCGCCTCCACGAGAAGGTCGGGAAGGTTCGCGCTCGCCTCCTTCGCCGCGATCATCGCCCCTTCGGTGGGCGCGGCGGACGGACTGTCGGCGGCGGGACGGCGGAAACGCTCGAACATCACTGGGGCCGGAGCTCGGGGCGCCGTCAGAGCCGCTTCGCGAGCTCGGCGATGATGCCCTTCACCGTGAAGCCGTCCGCCCGCGCGCCGTAGGTGAGCGCCATCCGGTGCTGGAGGACAGGCTCGGCAAGCGCCACCACGTCCTCCCGCGAGGGGGCAAGGCGGCCGTCGAGCAGCGCCCGGGCGCGGCAGGTGAGCATCAGCGCCTGGCTCGCTCGTGGCCCGGGGCCCCAGGCGATCTGCCCGGCGAACGGGCCGCCGTCCTCGGGCCGCGCCGAACGGACGAGGTCGAGGATCGCCTCCACCACGCTTTCCCCGACCGGCAGGCGGCGGACGAGCGCCTGGAGGCTCATCAGCTCGTCGCGCGTGAGCACGCCCGCCGGCTGTGCATCCGAAACGCCTGTCGTCTCGAGGAGGATGCGCCTCTCCGCCTCGCGCGAGGGGTAGACGACGTCGACCTGCATCAGGAAGCGGTCGAGCTGCGCCTCGGGGAGCGGGTAGGTGCCTTCCTGCTCGAGCGGATTCTGCGTCGCGAGGACGTGGAACGGTGTCGGCAGCGGGTGCGGCTGGCCGGCGATGGTGACGAAGCCTTCCTGCATCGCCTGCAGGAGCGCCGACTGCGTGCGTGGCGAGGCGCGGTTGATCTCGTCCGCCATCAGGAGCTGCGCGAAGACCGGGCCCTTGATGAAGCGGAACGCCCGCTCGCCGGTGGCGGACTGTTCGAGGATCTCTGCGCCGAGGATGTCGGACGGCATGAGGTCCGGCGTGAACTGGATGCGCCGCTCCGAGAGGCCGAGGACAGTGCCGAGCGTCGCGACGAGCTTCGTCTTCGCGAGCCCCGGCACGCCGACGAGGAGGGCGTGGCCGCCGCACAGGACCGCGATCAGCGAGCGCTCCACCACCTCGCCCTGGCCGAAGATGATGCGGTCGATCTCGCGCTTGGCGGCGGCGAGGCGGTCGACGGCCATTTCCGCCTGCCGGGCGAGCGCCTCGTCGGCCTCCGAGGGGGTCGGGTCGATCACGGAGAACTCGTTCATACTGAAGACCCCTGTCCTTGCATCCGTGGCCGGCGCAGGCCGACATTCCTTGCGGTGCCCCGCCGGCCGATGCGGCGTGCCCGAATTAAAGGCAACAGCCGTGCCGCCGTCGCCTAACCATTTGGTCATCGTTTGGCGTGTGGCGGCGCGTGACTTAGATCGGGGAAGGGTCGCCCATCGCGGACGGCCGCGCAACGAGGGGGGATGCGGCGCTTTGGCGGAGAGCGAGGACGCCCGTACACAAGATCGCGAGCCGGCCGGGCTCGCGGCCCTCCTCGCCCGCGCGGCGGAGGCCGGTGGCGGCGCGGCGCCCGTCGACCGCTGGGATCCGCCCGACTGCGGCCCGATCCCGATGCGGATCGCCGCGGACGGCACATGGCACTACGCTGGGATCCCCATCGGCCGCGAGGCGATGGTGCGGCTCTTCGCCCGCATCCTTCGCCGCGAGCCGGATGGGCGCATCGTGCTCGTGACGCCGGTCGAGAAGGTCACGATCGCGGTCGACGATGTGCCGTTTCTCGCCGTCGAGATGGCGGTGGAGGGCGCTGGTGCGGCGCAGCGCCTGACGTTCCGCACCAACATCGGCGACGTGGTTGAGGCGGGGCCGGAGCACCCGATGCGCTTTGCCGAGGAAGAGGGCACCGGCGGCTTTCTCCCCTACGTCACCGTGCGCGGTGGGCTCGAGGCGCGGCTGACCCGTCCCGTGGCGGTTGAGCTCGCGGCGCTGGTGGAGGACGGGCGGGAGGGGCCGGGCGTATGGTCGGCCGGGCGCTTCTTCGCGGTCGCCGGGGCATGACGGCCGCGGAAGAGGCCGTGGCGGCTTACGATGCCGACGGCGCGCCCGCAGCGCCGCAGCCCGGCGGCGCCGTGCCGGAGGGGACTAGCGTGGCGGTCGGCGCAGCGGAGGCTGACAACCCGCTAGTCGCCGACATCGTCGCCCGCGCCCGCGGGCTCCACCGCCCGGATGGCGGCGTGCCGGACGGGCGCGTTTTCGGCGACCACATCCTCAACCCGCACCTGCCGCCGCTGGAGGCGCCGCCCCGAGCGGCGGCCGTTCTCCTTGCCCTCGGCCGCGGGGTGGACGGGCGGCCGGCCATCGTCCTCACCGAACGGGCGGCGAACCTGTCGCGGCACGCCGGCCAGATCGCGCTCCCGGGCGGCAAAATCGAGGTCGGGGAGACGCCAGCCGCGGCGGCCCTCCGGGAGGCGGAGGAAGAGACCGCGCTTCCCGTCGCCGCCGTCGCCGCGCTCGGCCTCGTCGAGCCCTATCTCACGCGGACAGGCTTCTCGGTCGTCCCGGTTCTCGGCCTCGTGATGCGCCCCGTCCGCCTCGTGCCGTACCCGGGCGAGGTCGCGGCGGTGTTCACAGCGGCGTGGGACGACGTGATGCAGCCCGAGCGACACCGCGAGATCGTGATGGAGCGGAATGGCGTCACCCGCCGCTTTCACGAAGTGATGTCCGGCGAGCGGCGCATCTGGGGTGTTACTGCCGGTATCCTCCGGCTTGTCCACGAGCGGCTTTATCGATGATCCGTATTCTCATCACGCAGGTGGTGCTCTTCGCGCTGCCGTTTCTATGCTTCTTCATCTATCGTACGGCGACAGACGGCTGGGCCGCTGCCTGGGTGGCGAGCCGGGGGCGTGCCGCGTTCTGGCTTGCCATCATGGGCGGGGTGCTGGTGATCGCAAGCTTCATCTACTTCGCTGCGACGGGTGGGCAGCAGAGCGGAATCTACATTCCCGCCCACCTCGATGCCGAGGGGCGCCTCGTCCCTGGACAGTTCCAGCCGGAATGACCCCGCTTTTCGGTGGTCCGGGGAATGCGCTGCGCGCGGAATGCAAGTTGGTTGCAAATCCGGTTAGGAGGCCTGACAACGAAGCCTCTGGACGGCGCCGGTCGATTCGGCCGGCAGATTGGCGGAGGCGGTGGTCCAATCCTTCACGCTCAGCGCCTACTGGCTCACGAGCCCGCAGCTCTCGGCGCTGTTCGAGACGCTCGGGGCCGTGGGCGAGGCGCGCGTTGTCGGCGGCGCCGTGCGCAACACGCTGCTCGGCGAGCCAGTCGGGGACATTGATATCGCGACGGACGCCGTGCCCGAGGCGGTCACCCGCGCCGCGCGGCAGGCCGGCATGGGCGTCCACGAGACCGGGCTCGCCCACGGCACGGTGACGGTGGTGGTGGACGGCACCCCGTTCGAGGTGACGACGCTGCGCGAGGACGTCAGCACCGACGGCCGCCGCGCCACGGTCCGCTTCACCCGCGACTTCGCCGTCGATGCCGGCCGGCGCGACTTCACCATGAACGCCCTCTATGTCGACCGGCAGGGCCATGGCGTCGACCACGTCGGCGGCTATCAGGACTGCCTCGACCGCCGCGTCCGCTTCATCGGCGACCCTGACACACGGATTCTCGAGGATCACCTGAGGATCCTGCGCCTGTTCCGCTTCCACGCGCACTACGGCGAGGGGCCGATCGACGCCGAGGGGCTCGCCGCGGCACGCCGGCACCGCGCGCTGATCGGCTCGCTGTCCGCCGAGCGCGTGCATGCGGAGGTGATGAAGCTTCTCACGGGTCGCCACGCCGCCGAGGTGCTCGAGATCGTGGCGGGGGAGAACTTCCTCGACCCGTTCGTCCCTCACCGGCTCAATGTCGGCGCCTACCGGGCGCTGCGCGACGTGGAAGAGGCGGCGGGCCGGCCGGTGTCGGCGCTCCTCGGCCTCGTCGCGCTCCTCGACTTCGACGCCGAGTCATTCGGCGATGCCGCGGCCGCGCTCCGCTTCTCGCGCAAGGCTCGCACGCGCGGCCTCGTCGCGATCGAGACGGCGCGACTGATGCCGCCGCGCTCCGTCCCCCACGTGCGCTCGCTCCTGTACGAGCACGGCGTTGAGGCGTTCTCGGACGGGCTCATCCTCTCCGTCGCGCAGGGCGTCGACGTCATCGACGTGCAGCACCTCCTCGCCGAGGCGCGGCGCTGGTCGCGCCCGCGCTTCCCCGTCGGCGGCGACGACCTCCTCCAGGCGGGAGGGGAGAGCGGGCCGGATCTCGGCGAGCGGCTGAAGCGTCTGGAGACGCTGTGGCGCTCCAGCGATTTCTCGCTGGACAGGGAGGCGCTTCTCGCGCTCGACAGGGACCACGCGACGCGCCGGCGCTGAACCGGCGGCGCGTCGCCCGTGCATGGAAGGACCCGATGATGGCCGACACCCCGCTGGCTCCCGCCCCGCTGGCAGACCTCTCCGCCATCCCGCCCGAGTGCATCGTCAAGGCGGGCGCGGACTGGATGCTCGTCTCTCCCGTGCCGCAGCCGCTCTGGCGGGCGGCAGCTGAATACGCGGCGACGCAGCGGGCCACGCTGAACAAGGTGCTGGGCAAACCCGAGGTGCGCCGCGAGGTGCTGGGCGGGCGGCTCAGGCCGGACCGAATCTGCATTGCCATCGTGCGTGGCGAGATCGCCGGCTGCATCTCCTACCGGATGGACGGCGAGGGTTCGATCTGGCCGGATCCCTCCCGCTACCGCGCGCGATTCGGGGCGGTCGGCGGCACTGCCCGCTGGCTCCTCACCGAAGCGACGCTGCGCCGCGGCCGGCCGGACGAACTCTACCTCGAGGGCTTCAAGGTCGACGAGAAGGCGCGCGGTCGCGGCATCGGCACCGCCCTCCTGCACTGGCTCGGCGGCGAGGTCGTCCGCCGCGGCAAGCGGGCCTGGCGCACGGAGGCGAGCGTCAACGCCGATGCCGCGATGCGCGTCTACCAGGGCGTCGGCGCGAAGCCGATCAAGACGGTGAACCTCGGCCCCGTCGGGCGCGTTTTCGATCGAGCCTCCTTCGTTGTCCTCCGATGGGAGGCACCGTCGGTGCCCGCCGAATAGAAAAAAGCCGTTCCGCCCCGAGACCTCCACACAGCCGCCTGTTGAAGATCGCAATCGTCTCCCAAATATTTCATTCACGATACGCCATGGGTTCTGGGTCCCTCGATGAACATTCTCCGCACGGCGATCCTTCTCGCCGGCTTGACTGCGCTTTTTATGGGCGTCGGGTTTCTGATCGGCGGACAGCAGGGGATGCTGATCGCCTTCGGCGTCGCCGTGGCGATGAACCTTTTCTCGTACTGGAACTCCGACAAGCTCGTCCTGCGCATGCACAACGCGCAAGAGGTCGACGAGCGCACCGCGCCTGAATATTACGGGATCGTGCGCGAACTTGCCGCGCGCGCGCAGCTCCCGATGCCGCGCGTCTACATTCTCGACGAGGACCAGCCGAACGCCTTCGCGACCGGCCGCAACCCCGACAATGCGGCCGTCGCCGCCACCAAGGGCCTCCTCAAGGTCATGAGCCGCGAGGAGATCGCCGGCGTCATGGCGCACGAGCTCGCCCACGTGCAGAACCGCGACACGCTAATCATGACGATTACGGCGACCATCGCCGGCGCGATCTCGATGCTCGCGAACTTCGGCCTGTTCTTTGGCGGATCGGACAACCGGAACAACCCGCTCGGCTTCGTCGGTGTCCTCGTGGCGGTCATCGTCGCCCCGCTCGCGGCGATGGTGGTGCAGATGGCGATCAGCCGCACGCGCGAGTACGCTGCCGACCGGCGCGGGGCGGAGATCTGCGGCGACCCGCTGTGGCTCGCGAGCGCGCTGGCGAAGCTCGAGCGTGGCCGGCAGGTGCCGAACCCGCAAGCCGAGGCGGTGCCGGCGACCGCGCCCCTGTTCATCATCAACCCGCTGACCGGGACGAAGATGGACAATCTCTTCTCCACCCACCCGAACACGCAGAACCGGATCGCGGCCCTGCAGGCGTTCGCGGCGGAGATGGGCGGCGCGCCGACCGCCGCGCTGGACCGCCCGAGCGGGCCGTGGGGGCGGACCCGCCAGACCCGCACGTCGCGCCGCTCCGGCCCGTGGGGCTGAGGTGGGCGAGGGGACGGCGGTGACGCTCGTGCTCGCGACCCGCGGCCCGGCGCCGCGCGCGTGAGGCGGCCTGCCGGAGCTGTCTCGCCGCAGCGGGAGGGCGGCCGCACCGCCCCGGGACGGCGCCGCCCGCCGGGGACCGCCGGCGGGGAGCCGCGCGAGGCGGCCGCTGCGATCGTCCGCGCCGTCACCGAAGATCACCAGTCGCTCGCCACCGCCCTCGACGAGGCATCCGGCGCCCTCGCGCGGCTCGACGCGCGCGATGCCGCGCTCGCCCGTGCCATCGCCCGGGTCACGGTGCGCCGGCGCGGCGACATCGACTGGTGCCTCGCTGGGCTGATGGCGAAGCCGTTGCCCAAGAAGGCGTCGGCGGTGCGGGCGGTCTTGCGCCTCTCGGCGGCCCAGATCCTCTTCATGCGGCAAGCCGAGCACGCGGCCGTCAACGTCGCGGTGGCGCTCCTCAAGGGCGATGGCGCGACGGCGGGCTTCTCCGGCCTCGCGAACGCTGTCCTGCGCCGTCTCGCGCGGGAGCGGGACGATCTCCTCGCCCGCCTGCCCGCCGAGGCGAACACGCCGTCTTGGCTGTGGCGGCGCTGGGTCGCCCACTATGGCGAGGCCGCGGCGGCGGCGATGGCGGCGGCCCACCGCGAGGAGCCTGGTCTCGACCTCGCCGTCGCCCCGGGCACGGTCGCGCCCGACGGTGTGCCGCTGCCGACCGGCGGCGTTCGGCTCCCTGCGGGCGACGTCACGACGATCGACGGCTACGCCGGCGGCGGGTGGTGGGTGCAGGACTGGGCGGCGCAGCTCCCCGTCACTCTCCTGGGCGATGTGGCGGGCCTCCACGTCGCCGACCTCTGTGCCGCGCCCGGCGGCAAGACGATGCAGCTTGCCGCAGCCGGCGCCCGCGTCACCGCGGTGGAAGTCGATGCGGCGCGAGCCGAGCGGCTGCGGGAGAACCTCGCGCGCACCCGCCTCTCGGACCGTGTGGAGGTCGTCGTCGCCGACGCGCTCGACGTCGGGGGTCGCTATGACGCCGTCCTCCTCGACGCGCCCTGCACCGCGACGGGAACGCTGCGCCGCCAGCCGGACGTCGCCTGGGCCAAGGCGCCGGGTGACATCGCCTCGCTCGCGGCCGTGCAGCGCCGCCTCCTCACCCACGCCGCCTCGCTGGTGCGCGAGGGGGGCCTTCTCGTCTATGCCACATGCTCGCTGGAGCCGGAGGAGGGGGAGGGCCAGCTCGCCCACGCTGCGGGCCTGCCGCTCGCGCTGGAGCCCGTGCCCGACGGCCCCGCGGCACCCTTCCGGACCGCGGAGGGGACGATGCGCACGCTGCCATCCCTCGGCGTGCCCGACGGCCCGCAGGGTCTCGACGGATTCTTCGCCGCCCGTTTCCGACGGATCTAGGGACCGCCCTCCCTGAGGGAGGGAGCGGTTGCGCGGGCCGGACGTTGGTGCGATTGGCGGATCAGTTCAGTGGAGGCAGGAATGGCAGAGGCACGACGGCAGGAGAACGGCATCCTGAAGCTGGTGCTGGAGCTCGGCCCGCTCATCACGTTCTTTCTGGTGAACGCCCGCGCCGACGGTTGGGACCTTCAGCGCTTCCCCTTCTTCGCCGGCGTCTCCGCGGCCGACATGCCCATCATGGCCGCCACGGCCTCCTTCATGGTGGCGACGGTGATCTCGCTCCTCGTCTCGCTCTCGCTCTACCGCCGCGTGCCGGTGATGCCGCTCGTCTCCGGCGCGATCGTGATCGTGTTCGGCGGGCTGACGCTGTACCTGCAGAACGAGCTCTTCATCAAACTGAAGCCGACGATCGTGAACACCATCTTCGCGACGGCGCTCCTCGGCGGGCTCCTGTTCGGCCGCTCGCTGCTCCAGTTCGTGTTCGACAGCGTGATCCAGCTCGACGAGAACGGCTGGCGAAAGCTGACGCTCCGCTGGGGCCTCTTCTTCGTATTCCTCGCGATCCTGAACGAGGTCGTCTGGCGCAACTTCTCGACCGACACGTGGGTGGCCTTCAAGGTGTTCGGCACCATGCCGCTGACGGTCGCCTTCGCACTCTCGCAGCTGCCGATGATGCAGCGCCACGCCTTAAAGGAGGGCTGAGCGGAAGCCGCGGGCCCGCGACGGCATGTCCCCCTCCAACGATATCGGCGATGACGTCACGCCGCCGCCGGCGGTCCGCCTCGGCTCGCGGCGGATCACCCTCCCGCGCTCGCGGGCGCTCAGGATCGCACTCGGCTGCCTCCTGATCCTCGGCGGCCTCCTCGGCTTCCTGCCGGTGCTCGGCTTCTGGATGGTGCCGCTCGGCGTTCTCGTGCTCGCGGCCGACTTTCCGGTGGCGCGCCGGCTGTCCCGCCGGGTCGGCGTCTGGTGGGGCCGGCGCTGGCGGGCCTGGACCGGGCGGGGCTGAACAAAAAAGGCGGCCCGGAGGCCGCCTTTCGCATCGAGCGGGTGGCTCGGATCAGGAGGCGATCTTGCCGCCGCCGTCCTTCGAGATCACGACCACCGACGGGCGGGCGGGCATGCCGTCCTGGAAGTCCGGCCAGCGGGTCGGCATGGAGTCGAACGACACCTCGCCCGTGAAGCCCGGCCAGCCGGCGGCATCCTCGCCCGGGTGCTGCACGGCGACGAACAGCTGCTCGTTGTCGCGGGTGAACACCGGGCCGCACATCTCGGCGCCGACCGGGACGCGGTAGAAGAGCTTGCCCGTGCCGCGCGCCTCGCCGTCGGTCTCCATCGCCCACACGCCGTCGGTGCGGCCGGTGGCCTTGAAGCTGTTGCCGTCCGTCGTGACCCAGAGGCGTCCGTCGGCGTCGATCGCGCAGTTGTCCGGCATGCCGAACCAGCCGCTCGCCGTCGTCGCGGACGAGAAGGTCGCGCCCACCTCGGCGACGCGCGGGTCGCCGCACTGGACGAGGATCTCCCACGTCATCGTGTCGGCGGCGAAGTCACCGTCCGGCGAGGTGATCTCGACGATGTGGCCGAACGCGTTGTCCGGGCGCGGGTTGGCCGCGTTCTCGTCGCCCGCCTTGCGGCGCGTGTTGTTGGTGAGCATCACGTAGACGCGGCCGTTGGTGGCGTTCGGCTCCACGTCTTCCGGCCGGTCCATCGGCGTCGCGCCGACGGCGTCGCCCGCGCGGCGCGCGAAGGTCAGCACGTCGGCCTGGCTCGTGAAGCCGTTCGCCTCCGTCAGCTCGCCCTCGCCGAACACCAGCGGGATCCAGGTGACGGTGCCGTCTTCGTTGAAGCGCGCAACGGAGAGCGTGCCCTCGTCGAGGAGGTTCATGTTGGCGGCGCGGTCGTCCGGGTTGAACGTGCCGGCGGTCACGAAGCGGTAGACGTAGTCGAAGCGCTCGTCGTCACCCATGAACGACACGACGCGGCCGTCCTTGTTGACGATCGTCTCGGCACCCTCGTGCTTCATGCGGCCGAGCGCGGTGCGCTTCACCGGCGTCGAGGTCGGGTCATAGGGGTCGACCTCGACCACCCAGCCGAAGCGGTTCGGCTCGTTCGCCTCGCGGTCGACGTTGAAGCGGTCGTAGAACTTGCCCCACGCGTACCACTTGCCCGGGATGCCGTAGCGGGCGAGGTTCTCGTCCGTCACCTCGCCGTCGGACCAGAAGTAGCCGTTGAAGTTCTCCTCGGCCATGAGCCAAGTGCCCCACGGCGTCACGCCGCCGGCGCAGTTGTTGATGGTGCCGAGCACCGTCGTCCCGTCCGGGTCGGCGGAGGTCTTGAGAAGGTCGTGGCCGGCGACGGGGCCGGAGACGCGCATCGGCGTCGTGGCGGTGATGCGGCGGTTGTAGCGGCTGTCGAGGACGGGCGACCACTCGCCACCCTCGCGACGGATCTCGACCACCGAGCCGCCGTGCGCGGCGAGCTCGATGTCGACCAGCTCCTTCGTCATGCCGGCGAAGTTCACCTCCTCGGCATCCTGCACGCCGAGGCCGGGGAACATGATCTCCTCGTTCGTGTACTCGTGGTTCACGACGAGAAGCGCGCGGTTCGCATCCTCCCGCGCATCCGGGTGCGGGAGGATGCCGACGAAGTCGTTGTTGTAGCCGAACTGGCGCTCCTGCGCGGCGGCCGACTGGTTCTGGACGTCGAAGGCCGGCGCATCGGCGAAGATCGGGTCGCCCCAGCGCAGGAGGACCTTCTTCGTGTAGCCGGGGGCGACGTGGTCGTTCTCGTCGACGCCGGCCTCGATCTCCTCGAAGTTGAAGCTGGTGGCCGCCGCGGCGCGCGCCTTGTCGGCGGCGGCGAGGGCGAGCGGGCTCACCGTCGCGGTGATCGCGGCGACGCCGAGCGCGCCCTTCAGGATGCCGCGGCGCGAGTAGCGCGCGGCGATCACCTCGCCGATGGTGGCGGCGGTCGAGCGGTTCGAGCCGCGATCCTCCGCTTCCTCGAAGCGGACGGCCTTGATCGGCATGGGCTCAGGCTTCGTGTGCTGGTTCATTGTTCCACCCCCTCGAGCCACGGCGCGCACGCCCCGCGGCGACTGCCGAGGGGCTTAGGCAGTGACTTTTACATTTTGATGACTTCCAGGGTGCGGCCGCCGCGGCGCGACGCCTCGCCACCCCGGAGCAGCCCGCCCGGCGGCCGGTGTCACAAGAGCCGGCTCGGCGGGATGTCCCAGAACGGGCGGGTCCACTCCCGCCGTGCTGTCGCAGGGTCGAGGCCGACGTCGCGCAACATGCGCTCGTCGAGCGCCGCGAGGTCCCCCCGCTCGCGCCCGAGCGATAACCAGAGGAGGAGGCGGGCGAGGGCCGACAACCGCGGCGGCGGGGCGGCGGCCACGAGGGGAAGCGTCGGCATGGGTCTCTCCGCGGTTTCCATGCCGGGAGAGTAGGCGTAGGGTGTGCGCGCATGCTTCGAGGAGGGTCGAACCGTCATGCAGAACGGGCCGGACATCTCGCGCATCGCCGCGCTGATCGGCGACGGGGCACGAGCCAACATCCTCGTCGCGCTGATGGGCGGCCGCGCGCTGACCGCGACGGAGCTCGCCGCCGTGGCGGGGGTGACGGCGCAGACCGCCTCCTCCCACCTCGCCAAGCTCACCGACGGCGGGCTGACGGTGGTGCGGCAGCAGGGGCGGCACCGCTATTTCGCCCTCTCCGATGCGGAGGTGGCGGAGCTCGTCGGCGCGCTGATGGGGGTTGCCGCACGGTCGGCGGCACCGGCGATCCGCGTCGGCCCGCGCGACGCGGCGATGCGGCGGGCACGGGTCTGCTACGACCACCTTGCGGGCGACCTCGCCGTGCAGCTGTTCGACAGCCTGGTCGCAGCCGGCGCGCTCGACACCTCGGCCGGCCTGTGGCTCACGGCGGACGGGGCGGCACGGATGGAGCAGCTCGGCGTCGATGTCGCCGCGCTCCGCCGCGCGCGGGCGCCGCTCGTGCGCGAGTGCCTCGACTGGAGCGAGCGGCGGTCGCATCTCGGCGGCGCCCTCGGCCGCGCGCTATACGCCCGGATGCTGGCGCTCGGCTGGGCGCGTCGGGAGGAGGGGACGCGGGTGGTGCGCTTCACGCCGGACGGTGAGCGGCGGCTGCGCGAGATCCTGCCGGTGCCTCTCGCGGCGTGACCCGATCCGCCGGGCGGCGCCTCAGGGGCAGCGGATCCGGGTGCTGGTCGAGCCGCCGGTGTCGTCGCTCGCCGTGTAGATCGTGACGGTGTCCGGGTCGTTCAGGAGAAGGACGCTCCGCTCCGTCCACGTCATGCCCTCGCCGGCGCACTCCAGTACGAGGCTCGCGCCCGCAACGCCGTGAATCGGGGTGATCTCGGCGATGGCACAGGCGCTCTCGTAGCCTTCGATTGCCGGCTCGAGGCCGGTGAGACGGAAGACGAGCGGGACTTCGTCCGTCTCTCCGCTGGTGTTGCCGCACCAGTCGAGGTCGTCCGCCATCACCCACCGGCCATCAAACGCGGAGAGGTCCGCCGCGCCGGCGCCCGTTGCGACGCCGGCGACGATCACGGACACCGACGCAGCGCGGAGGAGGCCCGTCACGCTTCTCATGCTGTGGACGGGCGACTCAGACCGCCGCCTTCCTGTTCTGCCGGTTCGCCGACAGGTCGTCCACCACGGACGGGTCGGCAAGCGTCGAGGTGTCGCCCAGCGAAGAGAGATCGTCCTCGGCGATCTTGCGCAGGATGCGGCGCATGATCTTGCCCGAGCGGGTCTTCGGCAGGCCCGGCGCGAACTGGATGAGGTCGGGCTTGGCGATCGGACCGATCTCGTTGCGCACCCAGTCGGACAGCTCCTTGCGCAGCGCCTCCGTCGGCTCGACGCCGTTCATCAGCGTCACGTAGCAGTAGATGCCCTGGCCCTTGATGTCGTGCGGGTAGCCGACGACCGCCGCCTCGCTGACAGCGGAGTGCGCGACGAGCGCCGATTCGATTTCCGCCGTGCCCATCCGGTGGCCGGAGACGTTGAGGACGTCGTCCACCCGGCCGGTGATCCAGTAGTAGCCGTCCTCGTCGCGCCGGCAGCCGTCGCCGGTGAAATAGGTGCCCTTGTACTGCTGGAAGTAGGTGTCCATGAAGCGCTGGTGATCGCCCCACACCGTGCGCATCTGGCCGGGCCAGCTATCGGTGAAGACGAGGACGCCCTCGGTGGCGCCCTCCTTCGTCTCGCCGGTCGCGGCGTCGAGGACGGCGGGCTTGATGCCGAAGAAGGGCTTGGTGGCCGAGCCGGGCTTTGTCGGGATCGCGCCCGGAAGCGGCGTGATGACATGGCCGCCGGTCTCGGTCTGCCAGAAGGTGTCGACCACCGGGCAACGGCCGCCGCCGACGACCTCGGCGTACCAGCGCCAGGCCTCCGGGTTGATCGGCTCGCCGACGGTGCCGAGGATCTTCAGCGAGGAGAGGTCGTGCGCCTTCACCGGGCCGTCGCCCTTGCCCATCAGCGCGCGGATCGCGGTCGGCGCGGTGTAGAAGGTGTTGACCTTGTGCTTCTCGCAGACCGCCCAGAAGCGGCCGGCATCCGGCCACGTCGGCACGCCCTCGAACATCAGCGTGACGGCGCCGTTCGCGAGCGGGCCGTAGACGATGTAGGTGTGGCCCGTCACCCAGCCGACGTCGGCGGTGCACCAGTAGATGTCACCATCGTGGTAGTCGAAGGTGATCTCGTGCGTCATGGCGGCGTAGACGAGATAGCCGCCCGTCGTTTGGACGACGCCCTTCGGCTTGCCCGTCGAGCCTGACGTATAGAGGATGAAGAGCGGGTCCTCTGCGTTCACCGGCTCCGGCGCGCACTCGGCGGGAACCTCGGCGGCAAGCTCGTGGTACCAGTGGTCGACGCCCTCGCGCCAGTCGATCTCCTGCCCAGTGCGTTTCACGACCAGGCACTTCACGCGGTCCTTCACGTGCAGCATCGCGACGTTGGTGTTGTCCTTGAGGTTGGTCACCCGCCCGCCGCGCGGTGCGCCGTCGGCGGTGATGACGAGCTTCGCGTCGCAGTCATTGATGCGGTTCGCGAGGCTGTCCGGGGAGAAGCCGGCGAACACCACCGAGTGGATCGCGCCGATGCGGGCGCAGGCGAGCATCGCGTACGCCGCCTCCGGGATCATCGGCAGGTAGATGATGACGCGGTCGCCCTTCCCGATGCCGAGGTGCTTCAGGACGTTCGCGAAGCGCGAGACCTCCGCGTGGAGCTGCCGGTAGGTGATGTGCTGCGCCGGGGCATTGGGATCGTCCTGCTCCCAGATGATCGCGGTCTGGTCGCCGCGCGTCTCGAGGTGACGGTCGATGCAGTTGTAGGCAGCGTTTAGCTCGCCGTCCTCGTACCAGCGGATCGCGACATTCGGGTAGTCGAACCGCGTGTTCTTCACCCGCGTATAGGGCTTCGACCAGGAGAGCCGCTTGCCCTGTTCGGCCCAGAACGCCTCCGGATTTTCCACGGAGGCGGCGTACATGCGCTCGTACGTCGCCGCGTCGACGTGGGCGCGCCTCTCGATCTCATCGCGGACAGCGATCGTGTCGGCCATGGCGTTTCCCCGCAGTTCACCATCTTATCGGCAGAGGGTTAGCGGCTGCGATCCGATCCGTCCACACGGCGGCGCGCCGCCGATGCGGACCTGTCAACCTGTCGATGCGGCGCGAAGGTTGCGGTTAAGTTCGTGACAGGGAAAGATGCCGCCCGGTCGGGGAGCCCCTGCTCGCCGGCGCACCAGAAGAGGCCGCACGGCCGTGAGGGCCGCCCCGGCCCGTCGACAATGGAGGAGACGACCTTGAGACTGCTCTCATCGCTCGCCGCCCTGGCGCTTGGCGCCGCCCTCGCCACCCCCGCCGCCGCGCAGAGCGAGGACTATCTCCTCGCGACGGCCTCCACCGGCGGCACCTACTATCCCGTCGGCGTCGCGATCGCGACCCTCATCAAGGTCAAGCTGCAGCCGACCGACGGCATCAACATGAGCGCGATCTCCTCCGCCGGATCGGGTGAGAACATCGCCCTGATGCGCGACGGCGAGGCCGCCTTCTCGATCCTGCAGGGCCTCTACGGCGCCTGGGCGGCGGAGGGGACGGGCGACCTCGAGGGGCAGGGGCCGCAGGAGAACCTGCGCTCGATCGCGCTCCTGTGGCCGAACGTCGAGCACTTCATCGTCAAGTCCGAGCTCGTCGACAGCGGCACGATTGCCGACATGGCGGCGGCGAAGGGCCGTACCGTCTCGATGGGGGCGCAGAACTCCGGCACGCTCGGCTCGAACGAGACGATCATGGGCAACCTCGGAATGCCCCTGTCGGACTACAACCTCGCCTACATGGGCTACGGTCCCTCCGCCGAGGCGATGCAGAACGGCCAGGTCGATGCGATGTCGACGCCGGCGGGCGTTCCCGTCTCCGCCGTCTCGTCCGCCTTCGCGACGATGGGCGACCAGATCACGCTCCTCTCCTTCACGCCCGAGCAGATCGCCGCGGCGAACGGCTCCTTCGAGGAGCTGTGGACCGCCTACACCGTGGAGGGCGGCACCTATCCGGGCGTCGAGGACGACATCGTCACCATCGCCCAGCCGAACTTCCTCGCCGTCAACGCCGACGTGCCGGAGGAGACGGTCTACAAGATCACCAAGACCATCTTCGAGAACCTCGCCTTCCTCCAGGCGATCCATCCCGCCACCAACGAGATGAGCCTCGAGACCGCCATCGCCGGCCTGCCGCTGCCGCTGCATCCCGGCGCACTGCGCTACTTCGAGGAGGCGGGCGTCACCGTGCCGGACCGGCTGCGGCCCTGACCCGAGCGCTGCGCTGACATCCTGACACAACGCCCCGCCGCGGCTCCCCCGCGGCGGGTTTCGGCTGGACGCGTGGAGGCGGGACCGTGACGGACGCGAACAGGACCGAGGTCGAGGGACTGCGCGGCGAGGGGCTCGATCCGCCCGGTGCGCGGTCGATGGCGGGCTCGGGCGCGCTCGCCTGGGGCTTTTTCCTGATCGCCGTCGCCGTGTCGGTCTTCCACCTCCTCGCCAACGGGCTCGGCACGCCGGTGGCGCGGCTTCTGCTGGGCAGCGACATCGACGTCCTGCGCGCCGTCGGGCGCTGGCTCATCGACATCGGCACCCTCTCGACGCTGACGCTCTGCACCTTCCACTTCGCCGGCTTCGCGATCCTGTGCGCGCTCCGCTACCCGATGGTGCCGACGCGATCGGAGGTGGCGGGGCGGATCGTCCTCGCCGTCGACGTCGTGCTCGGCCTCGCCATCGCGGCGGCGGCGATCGGCCTAGCGGCGAGCGAGAGCGCCATCTATGCCCGCGGCGTCCGTCTCGCGCCGCACGAGTGGGCGATGGCGGCGATCGTGATCCTCGGCGCGATCGAGCTGACGCGGCGGACGACGGGATGGATCATCCCGCTCATCATCATCGCCGCGATCACCTACCCGACGATCTGGGGCGACGACATCCCGGGCGTCTTCCGGTTCGCGGGCCTCTCGGTCGAGACGGTCACCTTCCGCTCGATCTACGCCGACGACGGGATGTTCGGCCAGATCGCGCTGATCTCGGCGACCTACGTGTTCATGTTCATCCTGTTTGGCGCGTTCCTCGTCCGCTCCGGCGCGGGGGAGTTCATCGTCGACCTCGCCCGTGCCGTCGCCGGCCGCTTCACCGGCGGGCCGGGCTTCGTCGCCGTTCTCGCCTCGGCCCTGACCGGCACGATCTCGGGCTCGGCGATCGCGAACACCGTCTCGACCGGCGTCATCACGATCCCCCTCATGAAGCGCTCCGGCTTCCCGCCAAAGTTCGCCGCGGCGGTGGAGGCGTCGGCCTCGACCGGCGGGCAGCTGATGCCGCCGATCATGGGCGCGGGGGCGTTCATCATGGCCTCCACCACGCAGATCCCCTACCTCGAGATCGTCAAGGTCGCGGCGCTGCCGGCGGTCGTCTTCTTCGCCTCCGTCGCGCTCTTCGTGAGGATCGAGGCGAAGCGCCAGGGGATCGTCGGCACCTCGGAGGGGGAGAGCGTGCTCGCCGTCCTGAAGCGCGGCGGACCGAGCTTCCTGATCCCGATCGCCGTCCTCATCGGCCTCCTCGTCTCGGGCTTCACGCCGACCTACGCGGCGGGCTTCGCCATCCTCGCCGCGATCGCCTCGTCGTGGATCACGCCGCGGCCGATGGGACCGAAGGCGATCCTCGAGGCGCTCGCCATCGGCGCGGGCAACATGATCACCACGGCGGTGCTCCTCGTCGCGGTCGGCCTCCTCGTCAACGTCATCGCGATGACCGGGATCGGCAACACGTTCTCGCTGATGATCAACGACTGGGCCGGCGGCAACCTCTTCATCGCGCTCGTCCTCATCGCGCTCGCCTCGCTCGTCCTCGGCCTGGGGCTGCCGGTAACGGCGGCCTACATCGTGCTCGCGACGCTGTCGGCGCCGGCGCTGCAGCAGCTCATCATCGCAAGCGCGCTGCCCGCGGCGGCGATCGACGCCAGCACCATCGCCGCCATGGTGGCCGGCAACCTCGACCCGCAGCTCTCGGCCTTCTTCCTGCTCGCCGACCCGACGGCGATGGTGGCGCTCGCCTCGCCCATGGATCCCGCGGCGGCGGCAGAGCTTTACGCCAGGCTGCCGCCGGAGGTGCTGGACCAGATCTATCGCGCCGCCCGCGGGGCCCTGGACCCCGCCGTCCTCCTCGGCGCGCTCCTGTCGGCGCACATGGCGATCTTCTGGCTGTCGCAGGATTCCAACGTCACGCCGCCGGTGGCGCTCACCTCGTTCGCCGCGGCCGCCATCGCGAAATCGCCGCCGATGTCGACGTCGATGGTTTCCTGGAAGCTCTCCAAGGGTCTCTACCTGATGCCGGTGATGTTCGTGTACACGCCCTTCCTCACCGGCACGGCGGCGGAGGTGTGGCTCCTCTTCTTCGTGGCGCTCCTCGGCGTCCTCGCGCTGGGTGCCGCGATCGAGGGCTATCTGGAGGCGCCGATCCCCTGGTACGGGCGCGCCGGACTTTTCGCGGCGGGCTGTGCGCTGATCTGGCCGTCGAGCCCGCTCCTCAACCTCGGCGCCGCCGTCGCTGCCGTCATCCTCCTCGCGCTCAACATCTGGGCAGGGCGACGGCACGCCTCGATTGCCGCAACGGCGCGGTTATGATTGGAAGAGGTCTCACTGTCCGGAGTATGCCGCATGCCGATCGTCAACCGATTCCACGACTTCGCCGACGAGATCGCCGCCTGGCGGCGTGACTTCCACGAGAACCCGGAGATCCTCTACGACGTGCACCGGACCGCCGGGGTCGTCGCGGAGAAGCTGAAGGCGTTCGGCGTGGATGAGGTCGTGACGGGGATCGGGCGGACCGGCGTCGTCGGCATCATCCGCGGCAACGGCTCCTCGGGACGGACGATCGGCCTCCGCGCCGACATGGACGCGCTGCCGATGACGGAGAAGACCGGCAAGCCCTGGGCCTCCAAGGTGCCCGGAAAGATGCACGCCTGCGGCCACGACGGCCACACGGCGATGTTGCTCGGCGCTGCCAAGTATCTCGCCGAGACTCGCAATTTCGACGGGACGGTGGTGGTCGTCTTCCAGCCGGCGGAGGAAGGCGGTGCGGGCGCGAAGGCGATGCTCGACGACGGGCTCGTCACCCGCTTCGGCATCGAGCGCGTCTTCGGCATGCACAACTTCCCGGGCATGCCCGTTGGCACCTTCGCGATCCGGCCGGGCGCACTCATGGCGTCGGCGGACCGCATCACAATCGAGATCGAGGGCCTCGGCGGCCACGCCGCGCGGCCGCACCTCAGCCACGACCCGGTGGTGGCAGGCTCGGCCATCGTGATGGCGGTGCAGTCGATCGTCGCCCGCTCGGTGGACCCGCTGGAGGCGGCCGTCATCTCCATCCCGGTGTTCCACGCGGGGACGGCCACCAACGTCATCCCGCAGACGGCGACGCTCAAGGGAACCGTCCGCACGCTGAGGCCCGACATCCGCGACCTCGTGGAGCGGCGGCTCGGCGAGGTGGTGGCGAGCGTCGGCACCGCCTATGGCGTGAAGGCGACGCTCACCTACAAACGCGACTACCCGGTCACCGTGAACGACGAGGGCGAGGCGGCGTTCGCGGCCGATATCGCGGCCCGGGTCGTCGGCGAGCGCAATGTCGACCGCAACGTGGTTCCGACCATGGGCGGCGAGGACTTCTCGTTCATGCTGGAGACCGTGCCGGGCGCGTTCATCTTTGCCGGCGTCGGCGAGGACGTCGCGAACCTCCACAACGAGGAATACGACTTCAACGACGAGCTGATCCCCGTCGGCTGCTCCTACTGGGCGACGCTGGTGGAGACGGCGCTGCCGCGGGCGGCGTGAGCGACCTCATGGACACCGTAAAGTTCATCCGCATGGCGGAGGGCGACCGGGACGACTTCCTGTTCCTCGAAGAGCAGGAGCGGTCCGCGGCCGCCCAAGTCGGCGACCGCGTGATGGGCATGCTCGGAACGCTCGACGCGGCGCCATCCGCCTACAAGGTGTCTCGCCTCGCCCATTCGCTGCAGTGCGCAACCCGCGCCTGGCGCGACGGAGCCGATGTCGACTGGGTTGTGGCGGCGCTCCTGCACGATGTCGGCGACCTCTATGCGCCGTACAATCATGACGAGTTCGCCGCCGCCGTGATCCGCCCCTACGTGCGCGAGCAGTGCACCTGGGTCGTCGCCAACCACGGCCTCTTCCAGCGCTACTACTACGCCCACCATTTCGGCGGGAACCGCGAGGTGCGGCGCCGCCACGAGGGACAGCCCTACTACGACGACGCGGTCGCATTCTGCGAGCGGTGGGACCAGGTCTCGTTCGACCCGGACTACGCGCACCTGCCGCTCGAGCACTTCCGCCCGGTGGTGGACGAGGTCTTTTCCCGCGAGCCGTACCAGCCGCAGGTGATCGCGGCCGGCACCCGGCGTCCACTGGTGGACACCCAGACCGCGGGCAGCCGGGCAGCCTGACCCGCTGCCCCTGGCGGCTGGCGCTGAGGCCCAGAGTCAGGAGATCGCGTCGATCTCCTCGTCGGTGAGGCCGCCGGGGACGATGGTGATCGGGATCGGGTAGCCGCCTGACTGCCCGCCGGCGATGGCGGATACGAGCGGTCCGGGGCCTTCAGTCCCAGTCGCCGCCGCGAGGACGAGAATGGCGATGGTCGGGTCGTCCTCGATTGTCTTGCGGATCCCCTCGATCCGGTTGCCGATCACCACCCGCCGCTCCGGCTCCTCGGCGACGCTCTGGGCGAGCTTCAGGAGGGCGCGGTCGAGCATCTCGTTCGCCTCCTCCTCGGCCTCCTCGCGCATCACGTTCTCGACGCCGAGCCAGTGCTGGAACTCGCTCGTCCCCGCGATGCAGAGCGCGACGACGCTGCCGCCGGTCCGCTGCGCGCGCTTGGCGGCGTAGAGAAGCGCCCGCCCGCACTCCGGCGTGTCGTCGACGATGACGAGGAACTTGCGGGCCGGCCGGCGCGCCGCCGGATCTGCCGTAGCCGCGCCGGTCTCGTCCGCCTGCGCGTCGCTCACTCGAGCACGCGAGTGTAGTCGATCGTGAAGAGGTCGGGCTCGACGGCGACGCCCGTCGTCACGTTGTAGATCGACACGCTCGTCTCCTGCCCCTTGGCGTCGACGACGTTCCACTGCTTGAGCTGCTTCGTCTGTGCGTCGAAGAGGAGCGTCAGGCGGCCGTCGCCGAAGGCGTTGGATTCCTCAAGCGTCACGGAGACGACGTCGGGCTGGACGTCGACGTCGGTCACCTTGCCGTCGGTGGTGAGGTCGATCGAATCGTCGAGGAGGAAGCGGAGCGGCGTCCTGTCGAGCGGCCAGATGTCCTGCGTCGCGAGCCTGCGGTCGCGGACAGCCACCGACTTGCCGTCCGAGATGATGTCGAGGTTGGACGGCGCGTCGTAGAAGAAGCGGACCTTGCCGGGGCGCTGGATCGCGAAGCGCCCTTGCGTGCGCGAGCCGTCCGGCCCGAACTGCACGAACTCGCCGCGCATCGTCTTGATGCCGTTGAAGTAGCTGTTGATCTCGGTGAGCGCCTGGTCGGTGGCGGCGAGCGCCGGGGCGGCGAGGCCGATGGCGACGGCGGTGGCCGCCGCGGCGAGGCGTCGGACGAGGTGGCGCATGGGGTTCTCCTCCACGGAACGGGATACGCGGTACACGGGTCGGCGCGGCGAGGCGAGAGGGCTGGACGGGGCCGTCGCCACGGCCGACCCGCCGCATTTTAGGGCAATGTGACCGAACCTGTCACGGATCGGCTCGGTTCCCGTCCATGGGGTTGCGGCGCGCGGCCCGCGCGGACAAGGTCCGCTTTGCCGGCAGGGGAGGGCGCGATGGCCGATGACAGGGTCGATCCGGCGGCGGAGGCGCTCCCGGGCGCGGCGGAGGCGGCAGCGGCGGCGCTCGACCCGTCCGACCCCTACGCGCGCGAGCGGCAGACCTTCCCCCGCTTCACCGACGAGCAGATCGCCCGCATCCGCCCTTACGGCGTCGAGGAGCGTCTTCCCGACGGGACCGTGCTGTTCCGCCGCAACGACCGCAGCGTGGATTTTTTCGTGATCGTGGAGGGGGCGGTCGAGATCGTCGACCGCGATGGCGACGGGCGGGAGGTGGTCTTCACCGTGCACGGCCCGCATCAGTTCACCGGCGAGCTCGACCTCTTCAACGACCGCAAGATCCTCGTCGACGGCCGCACGCGGGGCGAGACGAGGGTGATCCGCCTCGGCCGGCAGGACTTCCGCCGCCTCCTCTCCGGCGAGCCGGACATCGGCGAGATCATAACCCGCGCTCTGGTGCTGCGGCGCACCGGCCTCATTCTGCACGAGCAGGCCGGCGTCTGGCTGGTCGGCCCGGCGGGGGACGCCGACACCCTGAGGATCGCCCGCTTCCTCCGCCGCAACGGCTACCCCGTCGACGCGATCGACCCGGCGACGGACCCGGCAGCCGCCGAGCGGGTCGCCGGCACCTGCGACGCCTCCCTCTCGGCCCTTCCCGCGGTGGTCGGCCACGACCGCACGGTGCTCGTCCGCCCCACGAATGCGGAGCTTGCCGACGCGCTCGGCCTCACCGAGGCGGTGGAGCCGGGCCACATCTACGACATCGTCGTGATCGGCGCCGGGCCGGCCGGGCTGTCGGCCGCGGTCTACGCGGCGTCCGAGGGGCTCGACACGTTTGTCATCGAGAAGGAGGCACCGGGCGGGCAGGCCGGCACGAGCTCGAAAATCGAGAACTACCTCGGATTTCCCACCGGCATCTCCGGCCAGGCCCTCGCCGGGCGGGCATGGATCCAGAGCCAGAAGTTCGGCGCGCGCTTTGCGATCGCCCGCGGGGTGACGGGAATCCGCTGCGACCGGTGCCCGTTCGAGATCGCCATCGAGGACAGCCCGCCGGCACTCGCCCGCGCAGTGATCGTCGCCGCCGGCGCCACCTACCGCAAGCTCGACGTCGAGGGTTACGAGCGGTTCGAGAACCAGGGCATCCACTACGCGGCGACCGCGCTCGAGGCCGAGCTCTGCGGCAACTCGGAAGTGGCCGTCGTGGGCGGCGGCAACTCGGCGGGGCAGGCGGCGGTGTTCCTGTCGCGCTTCGCTGCGCATGTCCACGTCCTTGTCCGCTCTCCGGGCCTCGCGGCGTCGATGTCGGACTATCTCGTGCAGCGGATCGAGGCGTCGCACTCGATCACGCTCCATACCGAGACGGAGATCACCGGCCTCCACGGGGACCGGCTCCTCGAGGCGGTGACCTGGACGAACCGGCGCACCGGTGAGGAGGAGCGGCGGCCCGTCCGCAATGTCTTCGTCATGATCGGCGCCGTGCCCAACACCTCGTGGCTGGAAGGCTGCATCGACATCGACGAGAAGGGTTTCATCCTGACGGGGACGGACGTGCGCAGCCGGCGCGTCGCGTCGGCGTTCGAGACGTCGGAGCCCGGGATCTTCGCCGTCGGCGACGTCAGGGCCGGGTCGGTGAAGCGGGTCGCGTCGGGCGTCGGCGAGGGGTCGGTCTGCATCGCTGCGGTGCACAAGTTCCTCGCCGAACAGGTGCCGGAGCACGTCGCGGCCGCCTGAGGGCGGCCGCTCTTCCCGCGCTGCCGCACGAGCGCGGCCGCCGTGTTCATTGCCCTCCCGAACACGGCCGTCACGCTGCGGCCGCAGGTGGCGGCCGCAGTGTCGCAGGACCGTCAGCGCACCTTCTCGAGGAAGTCGTTCGCGGCGGTGCCGAGCGTATCCGTCGCGCGGCTGAGGTCCTTTGTGTCGGCGAGGATCTTGCGCGCCGACGTCCCCGTGGTGAGCCCGACCCGCTTCAGCACCTCGAGCCCCTCAGAGACATGCACCGTGGTGTGCGCCGCCACCTGTGCGGAGGTGGAGATTTCCACCGTCGCCGAGGCCTGCTGCTCCATCGCCGAGGCGACGGTGGTGAACACCGTGTTCATGTCGTTGATGATCGACTGCACGGCGTCGATCGCGTCGATGGTGACGTCGGTCGCGCCCTGGATCGCGTCGATCTTCGTCTTGATGTCGCCCGTCGCGCGCGCCGTCTGCTCGGCGAGGCTCTTCACCTCGGCGGCGACAACGGCAAAGCCCTTCCCCGACTCTCCCGCTCGCGCCGCCTCGATGGTGGCGTTGAGGGCGAGGAGGTTCGTCTGCGCCGCGATGTCGGAGATGAGGCTCACGATCTCGCCGATCTCCTTCGCGATCTCGCCGAGCGCCTTTGCCTTGCCGACGGCATGAGAGCCGGAGCCGAGCGCGGTACGGGCCATCTCGGCGGAGCGGCCGACCTGTGTCGTCACCTCGCGGATCGAGCTCGTCAGCTCCTCGGCGGCGGCCGCCACGGTCTGCACCGAGTGGCTCGCCTTGGCCGAGGCTTCCGCGACGCTCACCGAATTGTCCTCCGCGCTCTTCGCCGCCTCCGCCATGTCGCCCATCCGCGCCTGCATCTCGCCGAAGGCGGTGCGCAGGCGGTCGACGGTCGACTTAACGTTCGTCTCGAAATTCTCGGCGAGCTTCACCCGCTCGGTCATGAACGTCCAGGCGAGCATCGGGCCGATGTAGCGGCCGGCCCTGTCGTGGATCGCCGACACGTCGAGCCGCATCGTCTCTCCGCCGACGGCGATCGAGGCGCGGATGGGGAGGTTCTTCGGATCGGACAGCCGCATCCTCTGGCGCGACGGGTCGCGATGGAAGATGTCGATCGAGGTGCCGAGGAGCTCGTCGACCTTGCACGGCATGTGCGCCTCGACCTTACGGAGCCCCTTGTTGCTCGCCTCGTTCATGTAGATGACTTTGAAGTTGTCGTGCGCGTCGGCAAGCATGATCGCCTGCGGCAGCTGGTCGATCATCTGGGCGCGGACGTAGGCGAAGTGCACCGTGCAGCGGAGCGCGCGCGCGGCCTTGATCATCTCGCCGATCTCGTCCGTCCGCGTCGTTTCCGGCACGTCAATGTCCGTATCGCCGTCGCTGAGCTTGTCGAGCGCGGTTCGAAGCATGCGGAGCGGGGTGGCGGTGGTGAGAAGGAGGAAAAGGCCGGCGAGCGTCGAGACCACGATGGTCCCACCGAGCGCTGCCGACGTCACCAGCTTGCCGTTCTCCATCGAGCTGTTGAGCGCCGCCGTCTGCTCTGCCAGCGCCGTCTCCTCCATGGCGACCGCCTCGTCGAGCGCAGCGTAGGCCTCGTCGCGCAGCGGCTTGCCCTGGCGCGTCACCTCCATTGCGATTGCTTCCGCCTCCGTCGCCGGATTGCCGCGCAGCCGGATCGCGGGCTCGGCGTGCTTCGCGCTCCATTCCGCGGCGAAGCGTCCGACATCGGCCAGCTTGGACGCGAGCGCCGGGTCGTTGGCCAACAGAGGACGAAGCGTCGCAAGGTTCTCCTCGATGAGCTCGGACGCCTGCTCGTATCGAGGGAGGAACTCCTTCAGGCCCGACAGGAGATAGCCGCGCAGCGCCGCCTCCTGCGTGACGAGAGCTTCCGAGACGGCGTTCAGGGCAGTGACCGCCTGGGAGCGCTTCTGCGTCATGGTGTTCGCCTCATCCACCTCGTTCAGCTTGAGGATGAAAGTGGCGGACAGCGCGAGCTCGATCAGGAAAATGATCGAGAAGGTAAGGATAAGCTTCGACTTGAATTTGAGATTGGCGAGCGCCATGACTCGTGACTCCCCGGATGACAGGGGAGTAGTGAAAGCACCGTCCACTTGCGCCGGGCTTGGTAGCAGGCGCTGAAGGCTTTGCTCTCACCTTGACAACCGCCGCTTATATGAAAGCGGCGAGGAAGCCAGTCTTGGGGGCGGCCGCGTCAGGCCGCCTCGTCCTCGCGGCTCGGCACCAGGATCTCGCGCTTGCCGGCGTGGTTCGCGGGGGAGACGACGCCCTCCCGCTCCATGCGCTCGATCAGCGTCGCTGCGCGGTTGTAGCCGATCGAGAGGCGCCGCTGGACATAAGAGGTCGACGCCTTGCGGTCGCGCAGGACGAGGGCCACAGCGCGGTCGTAAAGGTCGTCCGACTCCGCGAGGGCGTCGAAGCCGCCCGCCTCGCCGTCCTCGACCGCATCCTCCTCGTCCTCCTCGAGAACAGAGAGGAGATAGTCCGGCACCCCCTGCGCCTTGAGGTGGGAGACGACGTCCTCCACCTCCTCGTCCGACACGAACGGGCCGTGGACGCGCTGGATGCGGCCGCCGCCGGCCATGTAAAGCATGTCGCCCATGCCGAGGAGTTGCTCGGCGCCCATCTCGGCGAGGATCGTCCGCGAGTCGATCTTCGACGTCACCTGGAAGGAGATGCGGGTCGGGAAGTTCGCCTTGATGGTGCCGGTGATGACGTCGACCGACGGCCGCTGCGTCGCCATGATGAGGTGGATGCCCGCCGCGCGCGCCATCTGGGCGAGCCGCTGGATCAGCCCCTCGATGTCCTTGCCGGCGACCATCATGAGGTCGGCCATCTCGTCGACGATGACGACGATGAACGGGATCGGCTCGAGGGCGAGCACCTCCTCCTCGAAGATCGCCTCGCCGGTCCGCTTGTCGAACCCGGTCTGGACGAGGCGGGTCAGCGGCTCGCCGCCGCGGCCTTCCTCGCGGAGCTTCGCATTGTAGCCGTCGATGTTGCGGACGCCGAGCTTCGCCATCTTGCGATAGCGGTCCTCCATCTCGCGGACGGCCCAGCGGAGCGCGGAGACGGCCTTCTTGGGGTCCGTCACGACCGGCGTCAGGAGGTGCGGGATGCCGTCGTAGACGGAGAGCTCCAGCATCTTCGGGTCGATCAGGATGATCCGGCAGGTCTCCGGGGTGTGGTGGTAGAGAAGGGAGAGGATCATCGTGTTGATCGAGACCGACTTGCCCGAGCCTGTCGTGCCCGCGACGAGAAGGTGCGGCATCCGCGCGAGGTCGGCGATCACGGCTTCGCCGCCGATCGTCTTGCCGAGGCACATCGGGAGCTTCTGCTTGGTCCGTTCAAAGTCGGCCGAGGCGAGGAGTTCGCGCAGGTACACCGTCACGCGGCGGCGGTTCGGGAGCTCGATGCCGATCGCGTTCTTGCCGGGGATGACGGCCACGCGGGCGGAGATCGCCGACATCGAGCGGGCGATGTCGTCGGCAAGGCCGATCACGCGGGACGACTTGATGCCGGGCGCAGGCTCCAACTCGTAGAGCGTGACCACCGGGCCCGGGCGGACGTGAATGATCGAGCCCTTGACGCCGAAATCCTCGAGGACGCCTTCCAGCACACGGGCGTTCGCCTCCAGCGCGTCTTCCGACAGCTCCGTGTCGACGCGGTCGGCCGGGGCGGTGGCAAGGAGGGCGAGCGGCGGGAACTCGTAGGTTTCGTCGGCGAGGAAGGACGGCTGCGCCTCCTTCACGATGCGCTTTCCCGGCCGCATCGCGCCGGCGGGCGGGGTGACGCGTGGCGCGGCGAGCGGCGGCGCGTAGATGCGGCGGGCGCCGCCGGCATGGCGGTTCGCCTCGGCCGCGAGCGGGTCCTCGTCGTCTTCGTCCCAGTCCTCGTCGTCGGCGGTTTCCTCATGGCGTGCGCGGGAGGCCGGCGCGGGGGCGGCCCAGTCGACGTCCTCGTCCTCCTCGTCGTCGTACACGTCGGCCGGCGGGACCGTGTCGGCCGCGTACGGATCGTGCGGGTCGGCGTCGTAGGCCTCGGCTCCATCATCGTCCGGAACGCCGGAGAGGGTGGCGGCCACGCGCTCGCGCAGCCGCGCCGCGGGGCCGCGCAGGGGCAGGGAGAACGCCTTCGCGTTCGTCTCCCGCTCCCGGCGCGCCCGGACGGACTCCGGTGCGCGTGCCGGCTCGGGCGCAGCGGCGGCAGGATCCTCCGCGTATGCGTCCTCGTCCGCCTCAGGGACGGGCGCCGGCCGGGCCGCGGCGCGCGGCTCCTGGCGGGGCGCACGCGCCGGCTCCGACGCCTCGCGGCGGGCGCGGTAGACGTCGCGGTCCTGCGACAGGCTCGGCTCCGTCGCGGCCAGCACCGAGCGCAGCGTCGGCCGCTCCCGCTCGCGCCGGCGCTCGCCGGTCTTCACCCGGGCCCGGAGGGAGAGCGCCGCGTGGGCGACGGCGCCGCGCAGGGCATCGAAGCGCGAGGTCTCGGTCTCGTAGGTGTCGGTGCCGTCAAGTCCGTACTCGTCGAGATCGGCGCCGTGGCGGCGGATCTGGAACGGCGGGCGCGCCTCGGTCGTGCGCACGCGCGGCGGCGTCACCGCGCGGGCGAGGCAGGCGAGGGCGACGAGGCCGAGGAGCCCGCCGACGAAGCCGTGGACGGTGCCGGAGTCGATGCCGAATGCGGAGATGACGCCATGCCAGGCCGACCCGACGACGCCACCGAGGCCGAGCGGGAGCGGCCAGGCGGGCGTCGCCGGGAAGACGGCGACGAAGGCGGGGGCGAGGACGATCGCCGCGATCCCGGCGCCGATCCGGTCGAGCGAGAGGCCGAGCCGGCGCCCCATCACGAGCCGGAGCCCGTAGAGCGGGAAGGGGAGGATGAGGAGGGGCGCTGCGAGCCCGAAGAGCTGCATCGCGGGGTCGGCGAAGGCTGCGCCGGGATAGCCCATGATGTTGCGGACGGGCGCCGCCGTCGCGTGGGTCAGGCTCGGGTCGGAGACGGTCCAGGTGGCGAGTGCCGCCGCCATCGCCGCGCCGAGCGCGATGAGCGCGAGGCCGATCCCGACCGCCGCCGCCCGCCTCGCGAAGAGGACGGACGGGTCATCGAGCACTTCCCCCAACGCTCTCGAACTGATGACGCTCACGTTTCGGCCCCCGCTCCAGCACGCCGGCGACGCGGGCCAGCGCCTCACGCGTCACGGCCGCGTCCGCGACGAGCGCGAGACGAACGAAGCCCCGTCCCGGGTTTTTGTCCCCTTCCTGCGTTAAGGCGAGGTAACTTCCGGGCAGGGTCTTCACCCCGGCGTCGCGCCAGAGGGCGAGTGTGACCTCCGTGTCGTCGCCGGCGACTGGGAGCCACAGGAAGAAGCCGCCGGGCGGGGTCGGCCCGCCGAGCGCCTCAGCGGCGAGCGCGAACTTCTCGTCGTAGAGGCGGCGGTTCTCGGCGACGTGGGCCTCGTCGTCCCATACGGCGGCGGCAGCTTCCTGCAGCGGCGTCGAGATCTGTGGGCCCGCCTGGTTGCGGAACTCGTACATTGCCCGCATCGGCCGCGCCCCGCCGGCGACGAGCCCCGCGCGCAGGCCAGCGAGGTTGGAGCGCTTGGAGAGCGAGTTGAAGACGAAGAGCCGGTCCAGCGCCTCCGGCCTGTCCTTCGCCGCCTCCAGCGCGCCGACGGGGGCGCCGGCGGCCTCGCGGTAGATCTCGGAGTAGCACTCGTCGGCGAAGAGGAAGAAGTCGTGCCGCTCGGCGCGATCGAAGAGGGCGTGCCAGTCGTCCACGGTGGCGACAATGCCTTCCGGGTTTGACGGAGAGGCGACGTAGTACGCGACCGCGTTGTCGAGCGCTTCCGCTGGAACGCTGTTCCAATCCGGCAGCACGCCTTCGGCCGCCGCGAGAGGTACGGCTCTCGCCCCGATGGCGTGCGCGGCCGCCGGATACGTCGCGTAGAACGGGTTGGCGAAGAGGACGGTCGGCCGCGGCTTCTCACCGAGGTCGCGCGCGACGACGGCGGCGATGAAGAGCCCCTCGCGGCTGCCGGAGATCGGGAGGACGTCGCCCTGCTCGCGCACGAGGCCGCCGAGGTGGAAGCGGCGGTCGAGCCAGTCGTGCATCGCCCGGCGCAGGTTGGACGTCCCGATGATCGGCGGGTAGCCGGCAAAGCTCGCGCCGTGGCGGGCGATCACCTCGGAGACGAAGGCCGGTGGCGCGTGCATCGGGCTTCCGATCGAGAGGTCGACCGGCGGGCGGCCCGGCTCGACGCCGGCGAGGAGGGTGCGGAGGCGTTCGAACGGGGAGACGGGAACCGACATGGGAAAGCCTCGCTGGATTGCTGCCGTCATCGCCCGGCCGGCCGGGCGCCACAAGCCCCGGCTGCCGCCTCAGATCAGTCGGTACTGCCGCGCCTTGCCGCGCAGGAAGGGAAGGCCGTTGTCCATCACCTCCTCGAAGTCTCGCGCAACCGGCCGCCACACGGCGAGCCCGTACGCGACCTCCGGCGGCATGTTGACGAAGCTCTCCATCGCGAGGCCGCCGCGGAAGCCGATCGCCGCCAGCGTCGCGTACACCTCGTCCCAGTCGCAGGTGCCCCAGCCAGGCGTTCCGCGGTCGCTCTCGGAGAGGTGGATATATCTGAGGTGCTCGCGGGCATCGAGGATGCCGTTGCCGATGCCCTTCTCCTCGATGTTCATGTGATAGGTGTCGAGGTGGACGAAGAGGTTGTCCGCGCCGACCCGCTCGATCATCTCCACCGCCTGCCGTGCGGTGTTGAGGAGGTGGTTCTCGTAGCGGTTCACCGGCTCGATGCCGAGGAGGAGGCCGAGGCCCTTCGCGTGCCGCGCCGCCGCCTCCAGTGCGCGGGTGAGGTTGTCGTACTCGGCCGCCGTCGGCGGCACGCCGGTCCGCTCCCCGATGCCGCCGTAGATCACGCCGGAGAGCGCGTCGCACCCCATCGCGTGAGCGGTGTCGAGGGCGAGGCGGAGGTGGGCGATGGCCGCGTCCGGGTCGCTGGACGGCCAAGCGCCCTTGGGGAGCCCGAGCGATGCCACTGAGCGCAGGTCATGCCGCTCGAGGAGCGCGCGGGTGTGGGCGGCGTCGACGGCGGACGGGTCGAGGAGCGCGATCTCGATGAAGTCCATCCCGTAGCGGACCGCGCCGGCGATCGCCCGCTCCGCTCCCGGCGGGTCCCAGGTCATGGTCCACATGCTGGTATGGACGCCGAAACCCTGCATCGATCTCTCCCGTGTTGCCGCCCGTCCCTTAGCGCGGCGCGCGGCGGCCGTCGTCTGCCGGCTCGAGCACGCGGTCCTCGCCGGCAATGCGGTGCGCGTCGCTCATGTCGAATGGGTGGGCCGGGGCCTGCGCGGCATTGCGGGAGCGGCCGACGCGGCTCTCGCGCCAGAGCGTGTAGAGGCCGGCGCCCATCACGATGGTCGCGCCGACGAGGGTCGGCACGTCCGGCACCTCGCCGAACACAAGGAAGCCGAGGATGAGGGCGTAGAGGAGGACGGTGTAGCGGAACGGCGCGACGGCCGAGACGTCGCCGATCCGCATGGACGTGACGTTGAAGAGGTAGCCGACCACGATGAAGGCGCCCGCCGCCGCGTAGAGGCCGAGCGTTTCGGCGGGGGCCGCCTGCCAGCCCTCGAGGAGCGACACGATGCCGGCGCCCAGACTGACGGACACCACGGTGACGCTCGCGACGAAGGGCGTCGGCATGCCCTCGCTAACGAAGCGGGTCGCGAGGTCGCGCACCACGATGCAGCCGACGGTGGCGACCGCGAGGAGGGCGTAGAGGTCGAAATCCTCGCCGCCGGGACGGACCATGATCACCATGCCGACGAAGCCGACGGCGATGGCCGTCCAGCGCCGCCAGCCGACTGGCTCCCGCAGGAACAGCGCCGCCATCATCGTGACGGCGAGCGGAGCGGCCTGGAGGATCGCCGTCGCGGCGGCGATCGGCATGTTAGCGATGCAGATCATGAACGAGATGGTGCCGACGAGCTCGGCGCCGGTGCGCACGGTGAGGACAAGGCTGTCGCGCAGCGACGGCCGGTAGCGGAACGCGCCCGCCCGCCAGGCGATGACGAAAACGATGGAGGAGGCGACGAGACCGCGCAGGAAGATGCCCTGCGCGAGCGGCATCGTCTCGAACGTCAGCTTCATGATCGTGTCGTTGATCGCGAAGCCGCCCATCGACAACGTCATGAAGAGAGCGCCGCGGGCGTTGTCGGAGCGGGGCATTCTGTCCTCGGAACGGAAACGGGACTGCCTACCAGAGGCTGTCCGCGCGCGCCATTGCGGCGCGGTTCTACCGGCCGCCCACGCGCGGCAACCTAGCGGCTGCCCACGCGAGGCGTGCGGCCGGCGAGCACCTCCGCGAACACCTCGCGGTCGATGTTGCCACCGCACAGGATCGCGCCGACGCGCCGGCCCTGCCAGCGCTCCCGCTCGGCGAGGAGGCCGGCGAGCGCGGCGGCGCCCGCGCCTTCCGCGAGGTTGTGGGTGTCCTCGTAGAGGACGCGGATCGCCTCGGCGAAGGCGTCCTCGGAGAGGCGGAGGACGCGGGCGGCGCCGGCGCGGATGATGGCGAGTGCTTGGCCGTCCGGGTCGCGGCAGGCGAGACCGTCGGCGAAGGTCGCCGCGCTGTTCGTCCGCACCGGATGGCCGGCCTCGAAGGACAGCGCATAGGCGGGCGCGTTCTCGGCGACGACGCCGATCACCTCCGTCTCGAGCCCGAGGAGGTCGCGCACGGTGATCACCGCGGCGATGCCGGATCCCATCCCGATTGGCACATACACGGCGGCAAGGTCCGGCGCGGCCGTGAACAGCTCCAGCGCGTAGGTGGCGACGCCGCGGACGAGGTCGACGTGGAACGACGGCACGAAATGGTAGCCGCGCTCGGCGGCGATGCTGGCGGCGACGCCGCGGCTCTCGTCGAAGTCGCGCCCGGCGATCACGAGTTCGGCACCGAAAGCGCGCATGGCGCTGTTCTTCTCTCGCGAGTTGCCCTCCGGAACGACGACGACCGCCGGAAGGCCGAAGCTCCGTGCGGCGAGGGCGACCGACTGGCCATGGTTGCCGCGCGTCGCGGTGACGAGGCCCGGCGGCAGGCCGCCTGCGCGGCGGAGGCCGTCGAGGTAGACGAGGCCGCCGCGCACCTTGAAGGCGCCGGTGGGCGTGTGGTTCTCGTGCTTGAGGACGATCTCGACGCCGGTGCGCTCGGCAAGGAGCGGCCATGCGAACTGCGGCGTTGGCGGCACCACGGTGCGGACGAGGGCAGCGGCATGGTGGAGGTCGTCGAGGGTGAAGAGGGGCATCGGCGGGCTCTCGGGCGTGACGGGCGACAGTAGCGGACCAGCGCGGCGGTTGGGCTGGAAAACGCAGGGCGGCACACGTGCGCCGCGGTGTCCGCTGGTGCGCGGACGCCCGCGGCCCTAATTCCGGGAAAACGGAGTCGCCCTGATGCGCATCCTTCTCGCCCTCGGCCTCATGCTCGCCGCCGCCACGGCGCGGGCGGAGCCGGTCACCATCGTCGCCCTCGGCGACAGCCTCACGGCGGGCTACCAGCTCGCGCCGGGCAAGGGGTTTCCGGCGCAGCTGGAGGCGGCGCTCAAGGCGAAGGGGCACGACGTCGTGGTGCTCGACGCCGGCGTCTCTGGCGACACCACGGCGGGCGGCCTTGCGCGGCTCGACTGGTCCGTCGGCCCTGAGGCGGACGCGGTGATCGTTGAGCTCGGCGGCAACGATGCGCTGCGCGGGATCGACCCGGCCGTCACCCGGAAGAACCTTACAGCCATCCTGGACCGGCTTGAGGAACGCAACCTCCCCGTCCTCCTCGCCGGGATGCTGGCGCCGCCGAACCTCGGCCCGGAGTACGGCTCGGCATTCAAGGCGGTGTTCGACGACCTCGGCCGGCGCGACGTCGTCTACTACCCGTTTTTTCTCCACGGCGTCGCGGCCGACCCGGCGCTGAATCTTCCCGACGGCATCCACCCGACGGAGGAGGGGATCGCCGTGATCGTCGAGAAGATCCTGCCGGACGTCGAGGCGCTCATCGCGCGGGCGCGGGCGAACGGCGCCTGAGCGGCGCTTGTCGGACCGTTGCGCCGTCGTCTAAGGAGCGGCACAGCCCGCCTTTCGACGATCATCAGGACATCCCATGGACTTTCGCACGCTCGGCCGCACCGGCCTCTCCGTGAGCGCCCTCTCGCTCGGCACGATGACGTGGGGCGAGCAGAACACGGAGGCGGAGGCCTTCGAGCAGATGGACCGGGCGGTGGACGCCGGGATCAACCTGTTCGACGCCGCCGAGATGTACCCGATCCCGCCGCGGGCGGAGACGGCGACGCGGACGGAAACCATCATCGGCAACTGGTTCGCCGCCCGCCCCGGCGCGCGTGAGAAGGTGATCCTCGCCACCAAGGTGGTCGGCCGCGGGCAGATGACGTGGCTGCGCAGCGACGGGCGGGAGCCCCGCGTCAACGCCCGCGACATCGAGGAGGCGGTGGAGGCGAGCCTCCGTCGGCTGAAGACGGACCGGATCGATCTCTACCAGGTGCACTGGCCCGACCGCCCCGTCGCCCGCTTCGGCGCCAACCCGACGCTGTTCGAGGTGCCGGCGCGGCCGGACGACGAGGTGCCGATCGAGGAGAGCTGCGCTGCGATGGAGCGTCTCGTCGCCGCCGGCAAGGTGCGGCACGTTGGCCTCTCCAACGAGAGCACCTGGGGACTGATGCAGTGGCTGCGGGCCGCGGAGGTCACCGGGGGACCTCGCGTCGCCTCGATCCAGAACGCCTACAGCCTGCTCAACCGCACCTTCGAGGTGAACCTCGCCGAGGCGTGCCTGCGCGAGGACGTCTCGCTCCTCGCCTATTCGGCGCTGGCGCAAGGGTACCTCACCGGCAAGTACCGCAACGGTGCGCTGCCGCCGCGGGCGCGCAAGACGCTGTTCGACCGGCTGCAGCGCTACGAGGGGCCGGGCGCGATCGAGACGAACGACATGTACGTCGCGCTCGCGGAGGATGCGGGGCTCGACCCGGCGCACATGGCGATCGCCTTCGCCCTGTCGCGGCCGTTCGTGACGAGCATCATCATCGGCGCGACGACGATGCCGCAGCTGGAGACCTGCATCGCAGCGGCGAACGTCGGGCTGACGCCGGAACTCGTCGCGGCGATCGACACGATCCACCGCGCGCGGGGGAACGTCGCGCCTTGAGCGCGCTCCTGCCGGCGGGGATCGACCCCCTCGCGGCGGTTGTCCTCATCGTCCTCTCCGGCTTCACGAGCCTCCTCACCGCCGCCGTCGGTCTCGGCGGCGGCCTCCTCCTCCTCGCCGCGATGACGTTCGTGGTCCCGGTGGAGGCGCTGATCCCGGTTCACGGGGTCGTCCAGCTCGGCTCCAATTTCGGCCGCTCGCTCATCCTCGCGCGGTCGGCCGCCGCCCGCCTCCTCATCCCGTTCGCTGCGGGCGCGGCGGTCGGGAGCGTCGTCGGCGCGCTTGTGGTGACGGACCTTCCCGTGGAAGTTCTCACCACTTTGATCGGGGCGTTCGTGCTGGTGATGACGTGGGTGAAGCTGCCGCCGCTCGGCCGCGGCGAGGCGGGGCTCGTCGGCATTGGGGGTGCGATCGCGACGGTGCTCACGATGTTCGTCGGTGCCACGGGCCCGTTCGTGATGTCGCTGTTCCGCCAGAGCGGCCTCGACCATCGCAGTCTCGTCGCGACATCGACCGTTGCGATGACGCTGCAGCACAGCCTGAAGACGGTCGCATTCGGCGTGATCGGGTTCGCGTTCGGCGCCTGGGCGCCGCTCATCGGCGCGATGATCGTCTCCGGCTTCGTCGGAACCGCGATCGGCGCCCGCCTCCTCGACACCCTGCCAGAGGTGCTGCTGGCGCGGGCGCTCAAGCTCGTGCTGACGCTGATCGCCCTGCAACTCCTGCTGCAGGGCGTCCTCGAGATCCTATGAGCGGCGGCGGGCCTCCTGGGCGGCGGGATGGTCGTTCTGGAGGCGAGGGTCGGAGCTGAGCGCGGAGTGCTCGTGGGTCCGCTTGGCCTTGCTCACCCGCATCCGCTGGTAGATACCGAAAGCGACCCCGAGGCAGAGCGTCGCGAGCGCGAGCACGAGGATGAGCGTGCTGGAGGAATAGGCGAAACCGTCTTCCATGATTATTCTCCTATGTTGCGCACGAACGTCGCCCGACCGGAAGTGTTCCAACCGGTGACGCCGCGTGCCATTGCCGAGGCTGCCCGAAGGATTGCGTTTCACGTGCGCAGGACGCCGCTGTTGCGGCTCGACGCGCCATGTCCCTGTGAGCTGAAGCTTGAACTTCTTCAGGTCACCGGGTCGTTCAAGGCTCGTGGTGCTTTCAATACGCTGCTGACGACTCCAGTTCCTGCCGCAGGTGTCGCTGCGGCATCGGGCGGCAACCACGGCGCGGCGGTGGCGTACGCGGCGCGGCGGCTCGGCCACCAGGCGACGATCTTCGTCCCCGCCATCGCGAGCCCCGCGAAGGTGGCCGTGATCCGCGAGGCCGGCGCGACGGTGCGCATCGGCGGCGACCGCTACGCCGACGCGCTGGCGCTGTGCGAGGCGTTCCAGGCCGAGACCGGAGCCGTCGGCGTCCACGCCTACGACGCGGAGGCGACGATCGCGGGGCAGGGCACCGTCGCCGCCGAGTGGGAGGCCGACACGGCAGGCCTCGACACCGTGCTCGTCGCGGTCGGCGGCGGCGGGCTGATCTCCGGCGTCGCCGCCTGGTTCGCCGGGCGCGTCAAGGTCGTCGCGGTCGAGCCGGAGGGCTCGCGGGCGCTCCACGCGGCGCTCGAGGCGGGCACGCCGGTGGACGTCACGGTCGACAGCGTCGCCGCCGACTCGCTTGGCGCGCGTCGGATCGGCGAGCGCAACTTCGCGGTCTGCCGCGAGCATGTCGCCGAGGCGGTGCTCGTGACGGATGCCGCCATCGGGGCGGCGCAGGTGGCGCTGTGGCGGCAGGCCCGGCTGATGACCGAGCCCGGCGGCGCCGCCGCCTATGCCGCGCTCCTCTCCGGCGCCTACCGGCCCGCGGCGGGCGAGCGCGTCGGCGTCCTCGTCTGCGGCGCCAACGTCGATCCGGCCGCGTTCGCCCGTCTTCTCGTCTGAAGACGTGCTGGTTCCGTCGCGGGCGAAGGGCTAGGCTGACGTTCCCACAATCGGAGCCGGTTCATGGCGTTCATCCCCTATCTGCACTTTCGCGGCACCTGCCGCGACGCGATGACCTTCTACGCCGACGTGTTCGGCGCCGGGGAGCCGATCTTCATGCGCTATAGCGATGCCCCGCCCGGCGCCGCGCCCTCCGCGTCGGACCGCATCATGCACTCGCAGATCGACCTTCCCGACGGACTGCTGATGGCGAGCGACTTCCCCGAGGGCATTGCGGGCGACTCCCAGGCCGCGGTGAGCGTCATGACCGTCGCGACCGACCTCCCCGAGGCGGAGCGCCTTTTCGCCCGCCTGTCAGAGGGCGGTGAGGCAGGCATCCCGTTCGGCCCCACCTTCTTCTCGCCCGGGTTCGGCATGGTCCGCGACCGGTTCGGCACCCACTGGATCGTCTCGGCGCCGATGCAGCCGCCCGCCTGAACGAGCGGCACCGCGGCTTGCCTTTCGCGGCCGCGTTTGCAACCGATGCGGCCCCCGCAAAGAAGGACCGCCATGCCCACCCTCCTCCTCCTCGCCGGCGACGGGATCGGCCCCGAAGTGATGGCCGAGACCCGTCGCGTGATCGACCACTTCAACGCCCGCGGCGCCGGCTTCACGGTTGAGGAGGGGCCCGTCGGCGGCGCGGCGGTGGACGCCGAGGGCGCGCCGCTGTCGGAGGCGACGCTCGCCCGGGCCGAGGCGGCGGACGCGATCCTGTTCGGCGCCGTCGGCGGCCCGCAGTACGATTCGCTTCCCTACGACCTCCGGCCGGAAGCAGGATTGCTGCGCCTGCGCAAGCACTTCGACCTCTTCGCCAATATCCGCCCGGCGATCTGCTACCCGGCGCTCGCCGACGCCTCCTCGCTCAAGCGCGAGGTGGTGGAGGGGCTCGACGTCGTGATCCTCCGCGAGCTGACGGGCGGCGTCTATTTCGGCGAGCCGAAGACGATCACCGACCTCGGCAACGGGCAGAAGCGGGCGATCGACACGCAGGTCTACGACACCTTCGAGATCGACCGCATCGCCCGCGCCGCCTTCGAGCTCGCCCGCACCCGACGCGGCAGGGTGACGAGCATGGAGAAGCGCAACGTCATGAAGACGGGCGTCCTCTGGCGCGAGGTGGTGGAGGCGGCGCACCGGGACGGCAACGCCGACATCGCGCTCGACCACATGCTGGCGGACGCCGGCGCGATGCAGCTGGTGCGCGCGCCCAAGCAGTTCGACGTCATCGTGACGGACAACCTCTTCGGCGACATGCTGTCCGACATCGCGGCGCAGCTGACGGGCTCGCTCGGGATGCTGCCGTCAGCCTCGCTCGGCGCGGTCGATCCGAAGACGCGCCGCCGCAGGGCGCTCTACGAGCCGGTGCACGGGTCGGCGCCGGACATCACGGGGCAGGGGATCGCGAACCCGATCGCGATGATCGCCTCGTTCGGGATGGCGCTCCAGTATTCGTTCGGCATGGTCGACGAGGCGCGGGCGCTCGATGCCGCGATCGCCTCAGCGCTCGCCGACGGGATCCTGACGGCGGACATCGCGCGGGGGGCCGCTGCCGTGTCGACGAGCGGCATGACCGACGCGATCCTCGAGCGCCTCGCGTGAGGATCTTCGCTCTTCTCGCGGCGGTGCTGGTGACGCCGGCGGCCGCGGCGGAGCTCGAGGCGCTGCGCTGGGAGATGCGGCCGCTCCTCGTCTTCACGCCGGCCGCGGACACGCCGGCGCTCCTCAGCCAGATGGCGGCGCTCGAGGCGGAGCGGGACGGTGTTTTGGACCGCAGGATCGCGGTCTACCTCGTCACCGATCGCGTGGTGCCCGCGCTCGGCGCGCCGTCGCCGTCGGACACAGCCGAGGCGCTGCGCCGCCGCTTCGCCGTCCCAGCCGACCGCTTCGCGGTCGTTCTCCTCGGCCTCGACGGCGCTCCGAAACTCGCGGAGGACGAGCCCGTCGCGACCGACCGGCTGTTCGCCCTCATCGACGGAATGCCCATGCGCCGCGAGGAGCTCCGCCGCAGAGACTGATCCGGCGAGCACGAGCGTGCGGGACATCTTCGAGAAAAACTGCCGCATGAGACGGCAATAAGATGAGGTTGACGGCTTCAGAAGTTCTGTCATCCTGACAACGTGAGGGGTGCCGGGCTGCCTTGCTGGGAGGCTGCAGCCCGGTCTTTCCGAGCCGGATGAGCGTCAGTACAAGCGGAATAAACGCGTGATCATTCGTCACGCGAAAACAAGAACTTGTCGAAGTCTCTGCCAGGCTTCGGGGGAAGCTTGGCGTCTTGGTCGGGGGTGGATGATGCCGAAGCTCCTCGCGGAGGCGCTTGGAACGTTCTGGCTCGTGTTCGGAGGATGCGGCAGCGCAATACTTGCTGCCGCATTCCCGGAACTCGGGATCGGCTTCGTCGGCGTCTCTCTCGCATTCGGTCTGACCGTGGTGACAATGGCCTACGCCGTCGGCCACATCTCAGGCGCCCACTTCAACCCTGCGGTGACGATCGGCCTCTTCGCTGGCGGGCGCTTCGAGGCGAAGGATGTCGTCCCCTACGTCGTCGCGCAGGTGCTTGGCGCCGTGCTCGCCGCGGCGGTGCTCTACCTCATCGCCAGCGGCAAGGCGGGCTTCGACGCCTCCGCCGGGTTCGCTGCGAACGGCTACGGCGCGCACTCGCCGGGCGGCTACAACATGATGTCGGCCCTCGTGATCGAAGTGGTGCTGACGGCCTTCTTCATCTTCATCATCATGGGCGTGACGGACGGGCGCGCGCCGGTCGGCTTTGCGCCGCTCGCGATCGGCCTCGCGCTCGTCCTCATCCACCTCATCTCGATCCCGGTGACGAACACCTCCGTGAACCCCGCGCGGTCGACCAGCCAGGCGATCTTCCAGGGGTCGTGGGCAATCCAGCAGCTCTGGCTCTTCTGGGTGGCGCCGATCGCCGGCGGCTTCCTCGGCGGCGCGCTCTACCGGATCGTGTTCGAATCGGAGCGCCGTCGGCCGGACATCGCCGGCGTTCCCGCCGAGTGACGCTCAGCTGAGCTGATCTAGTCTAGCTTCTCTACCGGATTGGTCGATGATAGAGGAGTCCCGCTGACCATCACGCGGGGCTCACGCTTGGACACCTTTCTCATCTTCGCCGCCGTCGGCTTCCTGGCGCAGATGGTCGATGGGGCGCTCGGTATGGGGTACGGCGTCGTCGCCTCGACTGTGCTCATCTCCTCCGGGGTCTCCCCCGCGATGGCGTCGGCGAGCACCCACCTCGCGAAGCTCTTCACGACCGCCGTCTCCGGTGGATCCCACATCTTCCACGGCAACGTCGACTGGCGCCTCTTCGCCCGTGTCGCGCCGGCCGGCATCGTGGGCGGGATCCTCGGCACATTCCTCGTGACCGGGGCGACCGGCGCGGCGATCCGGCCCTACGTGATCGGCTACCTCGGCCTTCTCGGCGTCTACATCTTCGCCCGCGCCTTCTTTCCCCTCCGCCGCCGCGCGTTGCGGGGCGCTGTCGTCGTCCCCGTCGGCACGGCGGGCGGCTTCGGCGACGCGATCGGCGGCGGCGGCTGGGGGCCGATCGTGACGACGAGCCTCATCGGTGCCGGCGGCGAGGCGCGGACCGTGGTCGGCACGGTGAACACGGCGGAGTTCGTCGTCACCGTCGCCATCTCGGCGAGCTTCGTGGTGGCGCTCCTGACGGGCCACTGGGAGGACGCGAAGAACATTTCCGACAACGGACTCGCGGTCGGCGGGCTCATCGTCGGCGGCCTCCTCGCGGCGCCGCTCGCGGGTTATGCGGTGAAGGTGCTGCCGCGCCGCCTGCTCACGGCTGGCGTCGGGCTCCTCATCATCACGCTCGCCGTGGTGCAGCTCGCCCCGCTGGTCTTCTGACCCGGCGGGCTGTGCGGCGGGCGTCCGGTCAGGTCGGACCCGACCGGGCGGCCGATCAGGCAGCGGCGAGCTTCTCGGCGACCTCGTCGGAGATCTCGTAGTTGGCGAAGACGTTCTGCACGTCGTCGTCGTCCTCGAGCATGTCGATCAGCTTCATCAGCGACCCTGCCTTCTCCTCGTCGACGGCGGCCAGCGTCTGCGGCCGCCACACGACCGAGACCGACGAGGGCTCGCCGAGCCGCTCGGTCAGCGCGCCCGACACCTCTGCGAGGCTCTCGAAGGCGCAGGTGACGACGTGCCGCTCGGGATCGGAAACGACGTCGTCGGCGCCCGCCTCGATGGCAGCTTCCAGCATCGTCTCCGCGTCGGCTGTCTTCGCCGGATAATCGATCTCGCCGACCCGGTCGAACATGAACGACACCGAGCCCGTCTCGCCAAGCGCGCCGCCGGCCTTGGAGAAGGCCGCGCGGACGACGCCCGCCGTGCGGTTGCGGTTGTCCGTCAGCGCCTCGACCAGAACCGCGACGCCGCCCGGGCCGTAGCCCTCGTAGCGGACGGCCTCGTAGTTCGCCTCGTCGTTGCCGGCGGCCTTCTTGATGGCGCGCTCGATGTTGTCCTTCGGCATCGACTGCGCCTTGGCAGCCTGGATGGCGAGGCGGAGGCGCGGGTTCATGTCGGGATCGGGCGTCCCCATCTTCGCGGCGACGGTGATCTCGCGCGACAGCTTGGAGAAGAGCTTCGACCGCTTGGCGTCCTGCGCGCCCTTGCGGTGCATGATGTTCTTGAACTGTGAATGGCCGGCCATGGCTGTCCTCTCCCTATCCCTCCGAGATAGCGGTCCGGCGGCGCGATGAAAAGTCAGAGCGCGGCGCGCACCTTGCCGTCCGGCTCCCGCTCGACGGCGCCGGCGAGTTCGAGCTCGGTCAGCGCGGCCACGACGGCCTGAGCGGGGAGGGCTGTGGCGCGGACGATCGCATCGACCGGGACGGGGACGAGCGAGAGGACCTCGCGCACGGACGCGATGGCTGTCGCGGGGCTCGGCGCGGCGTACTCGGCGGGCGGCTCCTCGAAACGGTCCTCGCCCTCCGCGAAGCCGAGCGGCGCCAGATCGCGCGGCCGCTCCAGCGCGGCGAGGACGTCGCGCGCGTCGACCGTCAACGTCGCCCCGTCACGCAGGAGCTTCAGGCAGCCCGCCGCGCGCGGGTCGAGGGGCGAGCCGGGGACGGCGAACACCTCGCGGTTCTCGTTGAGAGCGTAATGCGCGGTGTGGAGGGAACCGGAGCGCTCCGCCGCCTCGACAACGACGACGCCCTCCGAAAGCCCCGCGATCAGCCGGTTGCGCCGCGGATAGTCGCGCGGCAGCGGGTTGAGCCCGAGCGGCATCTCCGAGACGAGGGCGCCCGCGGCAGCGATCTCGTCGGCGAGGTCGCGGTGTTCCTCCGGCGTCGGCCGGTCGACGCCGCCAGCCACCACGGCGACGGTGCCCGTGCCGAGCGTGGCCCGGTGCGCCTCCGCGTCGATGCCGAGTGCGAGCCCCGAGACCACCGCACGGCCGGCGCTGCCGATGCCGTCCGCCAGCATCCGCGCCATCGTGCGCCCGGCGGCCGACGCCTTGCGGGAGCCGACGATCGCCACGGGCCGACGCGTGAGCAGGGCGACGTCGCCGCGCACCATGATGACGGGCGGCGGCGCGTGGATCGCCGCGAGGAGGGGCGGGTAGTCGCGCGAGCCGAAGAACACGTGGCGGGCGCCGATCCGCTTCGCCGCCTCTCGCTCGCGCTCGACGGCGGCCGTCGTGGCAACCGTGATCGGCCGCCGGAGGCCGCCATTCTCGGCGAGCGCAGGCAGGGCCGCCAGCGCCTCACCGGCGGTGCCGAACCGCTCGAGGAGAGCGTAGAACGTCGCGGGCCCGACGTTCTCGGACCGGATGAGCCGCACCCAGTCCGCCGCATCTGCGGCGTCGCGCGGCCTCACGCCTTCTTCCCGATCCGGCTCTCCGTCCCGGCGAGGAGGCGGCGGATGTTGGCGTGGTGCTTTACCCAGAGGAGCAGGGAGAGGACGACGAACACCTCGGCAAACTGGTAGTTCTCGGTGGCGTAGAGGAACACCGGTACCACGAGCGCGCCGAGGAGCGCGGCGAGCGAGGAGAAGCGGAACAGGAACGCCGTCAGCAGCCACACGCCGGCGAAGACGAGCCCTGCAAGCGGGACGCAGGCGGTGAGCGTGCCGATATAGGTCGCGACGCCCTTGCCGCCCTTGAAGCCGAGCCAGACGGGGAAGAGGTGGCCGAGGAAGGCGCCGAGCGCCGCCACCGCCGCGAAGTCCGACCCGCCGACCTGCCAGCCGATGATGACGGCCGCAGCCCCCTTCAGGGCGTCGAGGAGGAGCGTCGCCGCGGCGAGGTCCTTGCGGCCGGTGCGCAGGACGTTGGTCGCCCCGATGTTGCCAGACCCGATCTTGCGCACGTCGCCAAGACCGGCGAGGCGGGTGAGGACGAGGCCGAACGGGATCGAGCCGAGAAGATACGCGCCCGCGAACATCGCGAGGTAGAGTGGCCAGACGTCCGTCAGCGTGACCGGGTTCGGCATGAAATCCCCTGTGGCCGATGCGTCGCGATCACTGGCAGAGGTGTGTCAGGCCCGCAAGACAACCGTTGCCGCGTGGACCGTTGACGATTACACCTTGACGGCCCCGAAGCTGTGACCCTGCGGGCCCCAAGGATGGCGCGGTGCACAAGACGATGGACGAGACGCTGAGCCGTCGCCCCTCGCCGCGCCGCGATGCCGAGGGGTCGCCTTCGCGCGCCGCGGCGCCGGACTTCTCCGGAGACAACGCCTTCGCTGCGGATCCCGTCCTCGGCGCGTGCCTCGAGGCAGGGCTCGACGAAGCGACGGAGGAAGAACTCGGCGAGGCGGGAGCCTACTGGGGTTCCGTCGAGGCGCATGAGGTCGCGCGGATCGCCGTCGAGCACGGGCCGGGGTTCCGCCGGTTCGATCACGAGGGCCGCCGTGTCGACCAGGTGGAGATGCATCCCGCCTACCATGCGCTCCTCAACCGCGGCGTCACCGCAGGCGTCCTGTCCTCGGCCTGGGAGGAAGGGGGCGAGGAGCACAATCAGCACCGGCTCCGTGCTGCCCGCCTGTTCCTGACCGCAGGATGCGAGCGTGGGCACCTCCTTCCCGTGAGCGCGACGCACGCGGCGGTCGCCGCGCTCGCCCACGCGCCGGACCTTGAGGCGGAGCTGTTCCCGCTCATCGCAAGCCGGCGCTACGACCGCCGGCCCGTGCCGCTCGCCGAGAAGGAGGGCGCGCTCGTCACCTTCGCGCTCTCGGAGCGGCCGTCCGCGGAGAGCCTGCGGGGCGACCTGTCCGGCAGCGATCGCGTGACCGTCAGCGGCGAGCGCTGGCTCGTCGCGGCGCCCGGCGCCGACATGATCCTCGTCCTCGCCGAGACGGCGCAAGGTCCCGCCGCGGTGATGGTGCCGCGCCACGCGCCGGAGAACACCGGTGCCGTCACCATCGAGACGCTCGTTGCGCCCGTCGGGCTCGGCGCCCAGGCCTTCGCCGCGGTGGCGTTCGACGGTGCCACGGGGCGGCTCGTCGGCGAACCCGGCCGCGGGACGCAGGTGCTGCGGGATGCCCGCACGCTGACTCAGCTCGACAGCGCGGTGATCGCGGCAGGCGCGCTGCGGAACGGTGTCGCCCGTGCGGCGCACCACGCCCGCTACGCCGTCGCCGGCGGCCGTGCCCCGATCGCCGACCCGCTGCAGGCGCGCGTGCTCGCCGACCTCGCGCTCGAGAGCGCCGCGATCACCGCGCTCGTGATCCGTGTCGCGCACGCCTTCGACACCGCCTTCGAGCGGGAGGGCGACCACGCCATCGCCCGCATCGTGACGCCCGCCGCCCGCATCCATGCGCTGAAGGCCGCCGCGTCGTTCGCCGCGGAGGTGACGGCGGCGCTCGGTTCGACGGCCGCGGGCGCGGGCCACCCCGCCGCGCGGATCGGGCCGGACCTCATCGCCCTCGCCGAGTGGCAGGGCCGCGCGACCGATGCCGCCGCCGACCTCGCTGTGACCGTGGCGCGCGACGGCAATGTCCTCGCTGATGCGCTGGACGAACTCGGCGCCGACATCGGCCAGCAGAACCTCGACATCCTGGAGGACGTCCAGCGTCTCGGCGAGCGGGCCGCGGGGGATCCGGCCGTCGCCTTCGTGTTTGCCGAACAGCTCGCGATGGCCGCCGCCGCCGCGGCGATGCGACGGAACCTCCCGCGCGTCGTTGCAGATGCCTACGTCACGTCGCGGCTGCGCGACCGCTACCGCACCGGGTACGGCGCGCTCGACGGCCGCTTCGACGCTGCCGCGATCATCGACTTCATCCTCCCCGAGGCCTGAAGTTCGTCGCCTTGCCGCCCTCCGGGAGCGGCGCTAGCCTCCGGTCCGGGCGCTCCTGCCCGCGGACGGTGACCATGCGGATCCCCATCCTCGTCGCCGCCCTCTTCCTCGCCGGCACCGCCGGGGCGAGGGAGGCGGTGGACTACCCGTTCCTCGGCAGCTGGGACTGCGGTGTCGGCGTGTTCGAGTTCACCGTCGACAGCTACACGCCGCCGGGCAGCAACCCGCTGCCGATCCTCGAGGTCCGCCGTGAGGACGAAAACTTCATCCTCCTGATGCCGGACGGCTACGAAGTGGGCCTGTCCAGCGTCGGCGAGACCACCATGGCCTGGTTCTCCTTCGCCTCGGGCGACAGCTTCGACTGCACGCGCGTCGACTAGCGACGGCCCCCGCGGAACTCTGTTCTTGCCGCCGGACGTTCCTCCTGCGGGAGGGCTCCTCGATGATGACGGTGATTGTGGTGGCCGTGGTCTCGGCCGCGCTGATCGGTGGCGCCCTATGGGGCGTCTACGGGCGCCTGCCGGAGCGGCTCGAAGGGCTCCTCATCGCCTTTGCCGGCGGGGCGCTGCTGATCTCGGCGGTCATGGAGCTGATCGAGCCCGCATTGGAAACGACCTCGTTGACGCTCGTCGCCGGCTTTGTCGGGCTCGGCGCGGCCGTCTTCACCGCGGTCGACTATGTCGTGGACGAGGTCTGGGGCGCTGAGCATGGTCCGGGCCTCCTTGCAGCGACGACGCTGGACGGGATTCCGGAGAATCTTGCGCTCGGCGTCGTGCTCATCGGGGCAGGGCCGCTCGAGGTGGGCGCGCTCGCGGGCTTCATCCTCCTCTCCAACCTACCTGAGGCGGCGGGCGGCGCGAAGCGGATGGCTGACGGTCACTCGCGCATTCGCGTCGTCGGGATCTGGTCGGCGACGGCGGGGCTGCTCGCGCTGGCGGCGATCGCCGGCAACTTCGCGCTTGCCGGCGCGTCGGACGAGGCGCTCGCCGCGATCAACTGCTTCGCCGCAGGTGCCGTCATCGCCTCGCTCGCGACGGAGCTCTTCCCGAAGGCGTTCGGGGAAGGGCGGCAGCTGACGGGCCTCGCCACGGCGGCGGGCCTCCTCGCCGCGCTCGCCCTGCAGCAGCTCGGCGAAGCGTCCGGCAGCGGGTCCGCCGCAGCCTCGCCAGGCGCCGAGGCAATCGCTCAGCGGGCGCCGAACTGGTCGTTGAACGCGTAGCCGGCGCCGCGGACGGTGCGGATCGGGTCCTTCGCCTTGCCGCGGTTGATCGCCTTGCGCAGGCGCCCGATGTGGACGTCCACAGTCCGCTCGTCGACGTAGACGTCGCGGCCCCAGACGCCGTCGAGGAGCTGCTCGCGGGTGAAGACGCGGCCCGGCGACTGCATCAGGAACTCGAGGAGGCGGAACTCCGTCGGCCCGAGGTGCACCTCACGCGTCGCGCGGCGAACACGGTGCGTGGTGCGGTCGAGCTCGATGTCGCCCGCCTTGAGCAGCGACGAGACGACCTCCGGCTTCGTCCGTCGCAGGATCGCGCGGACTCGGGCGATGAGCTCCGGCACGGAGAACGGCTTCACGACGTAATCGTCGGCGCCCGTCGCGAGGCCGCGGATCCGCTCCGTCTCCTCGCCGCGGGCGGTCAGCATCATCACCGGAAGATGCTCGGTCTGCGGCCGCGAGCGCAGACGCCGGCAGAGTTCGATGCCGGACAGGCCCGGGAGCATCCAGTCGAGGATGAGGAGGTCCGGCTGGTCCTCCATGAGGCGGATCTCCGCCTCGTCGCCCCGGCCGCAGCTGTCGACGTCGTAGCCGTCGGCCTCGAGGTTGTAGCGGAGAAGCAGGACGAGCGGCTCCTCGTCCTCCACGATCATCACACGCGGCACGTCAGTCGTCTCCGCTGAAACCGTCGGAGAAGTCCGCCGGCAGATAGGCGGAGTTGTCCGCCTTGGCCCTTACGTCCGTCAGCTGCTCGCCGGTCACCAGGTAGTGGATATTCTCGGCGATGTTGGTGGCGTGGTCGCCGATCCGCTCGATATTCTTGGCGCAGAACAGGAGGTGCGTGCAGAAGGTGATGTTGCGCGGATCCTCCATCATGTAGGTGAGGAGCTCGCGGAAGATGGACGTGTAGATCGCGTCCACCTCGTCGTCCCGGTTGCGCACGTCGAGCGCGGCGTCGAGGTCCTGCGCCGCGAACGCGTCGAGCACGCTCTTCAGCTGCTCGAGCGCGATGTCCGACATGTGCTCGACGCCGAGCGCCACCCGCTGCGGATGCGCCCGCCCCTCGATGGCAAGCACCCGCTTGGCGTTGTTCTTCGCGAGGTCGCCCACCCGCTCGAGGTCGGACGAGATGCGCAGCGCCGCGACCAGCTCGCGAAGCGGCTTGTCCGTCGGCCGATGCGCGGCGATGAGGGCGATCGCATGGTCCTCGATCTGCCGCTGCATCGCATCGAGCCGCACGTCGTCGGCGATCACGCGTCGCGCCCGCGCCGTGTCGATGCGCGTCAGCGCGGTCACGCTGTCCATGACGAGACGCTCGGCGAGGCCGCCCATCTCGGCGATCTCGCCCGCGAGCGATTGCAGCTCGCGCTGTCGTTCACGGATCGTCTGCGACACTCTAATCTCCCCACCACGCGACGAATGCCCGGGTGTGTCCCCGATCGCCTGCGTCAACACAGCAAGATAGGCACACCCGCCGCCAATCGAAACGACAAGTTGATGCCGGGACGGATCAGCCAAACACGCCGGTGATATAGTCCTTCGTCCGTTTCTCCTTCGGGTCGTTGAAGATCGCCTCCGTCGGCCCCTCCTCGACAAGGTAGCCGAGGTGGAAATAGGCCGTCCGCTGCGAGACGCGCTGCGCCTGGCTCATGGAGTGCGTCACGATGATGATCGTGTAGTTCTCGCGGAGCTCGTGGATCAGCTCCTCGACGCGGGCCGTCGCGATCGGGTCGAGCGCTGAGCAGGGCTCGTCCATCAGGATGACCTCGGGCGAGACGGCGATCGCGCGGGCAATGCAGAGGCGCTGCTGCTGACCGCCGGAGAGGCCGGTGCCCGGCTCGTGCAGGCGGTCCTTCACCTCGTTCCAGAGGCCGGCCTTCTTGAGGCTCGTCTCCACGATCTCCTCGAGGTCCTTCTTCGACTTCGCGACACCGTGGATCTTCGGGCCGTAAGCGATGTTGTCGAAGATCGACTTGGGGAACGGGTTCGGCTTCTGGAACACCATGCCGACGCGGGCCCGCAGGAGCACCACGTCAAGCGAATGGTCGTTCAGGTCGTCGCCGTCCATCTCGAGCTGGCCGGTGACGCGGCTGCCCACGATGGTGTCGTTCATCCGGTTGAAGCAGCGCAGGAATGTGGACTTGCCGCAGCCGGACGGGCCGATGAAGGCGGTCACGGCGCGGGAGGCGACGTCGATCGAGACGTCGTGGAGCGCCTGCTTCTCGCCGTAGTGGACAGAGACGTCCTTGGCGGCGATCTTGGTCGGCCGCGGCTCCGCATCGGGGATGCGGATCGTCTCGAACCGGGGCGCCTCGACGGGGCGGGCTTCGGCAACGGTCATGGTGAGGTCCTCGACGGAGTCTTGGGTTACCAGCGGCGCGAGAAGCGGTGCCGAAGGATGATGGCTGCAAGGTTCAGGATCATCATCACACCGAGGAGGATGATGATCGCGGCCGAGGTGCGCCCCTCGAAGAAGTTGCGCGCTTCGTTCGCCTCCCAGAGGAATATGGTGACGGGGAGCGCTGTCGAAGGGTCCATCGGCGAGGCGGGCACGCTGGCGACGAAGGCGCTCATGCCGATGAGGAGGAGCGGCGCCGTCTCGCCCAGTGCGTTGGCGACGCCGAGGATCGCGCCTGTCAGGATGCCCGGCACCGCGAGCGGCAGCGTGTGGTGGAACATCGCCTGCATCGGCGAGGCGCCGACGCCGAGCGCCGCCTGACGGATCGACGGCGGCACAGCCCTCAGCGCAGCGCGCGAGGCGATGATGATGGTGGGGAGCGTCATCAGCGTCAGCACGAGGCCGCCGACGAGCGGGGCCGACAGCGGCAGGCCGAGATACTTGATGAACACCGCCGCGCCGAGGAGGCCGAAGACGATGGAGGGCACCGCGGCGAGGTTGTTGATGTTGACCTCGACGAAGTCGGTGATCCGGTTCCGCGGCGCGAACTCCTCGAGGTAGATCGCCGCGCAGACGCCGATCGGCACCGACAGGAAGAGAACGATCAGCATCATGTAGAGCGAGCCGACGATGGCGCCGAGGAGGCCGGCCGTCGCCGGGGAGGAGCGGGAGTCGACCTGCGTGAAGAGGGTCGAGGCGAAGCGCATGTCGATGATGCCGCGGGCGTAGAGGTCGTCCGCCCACTCCTGCTGCAGGCGGGAGAGCTGCTGCTGGCGCTGGTCGAGCTCACGGTCGATGTTGCCCTTCAACCAGACGTCGACCTCGGCGTCGGCGACGAGCGAGACCTGCTGCGTCGTGCCGATGATAGACGGGTTGTCCGCCACCATCTGGCGCAGGACGAGCCGCTCGTTGCTCGCGATCATGCCGGCCGCGTCGCGCGGGCTCTCCGCGGCGGCGGGGATCACCTTGGCGATGGCGTCCACCACCAGCGCGTTCCAGTTGACGAGCGCGAGCCGCCGCTGCCAGGCGAGGAACTCCTGCTGGAACTCGGCCTCCGACTGGCCCGCCCGCGGCTCGGGCCGCTCCGGGATGTCGACCCGCTCTGGGTCGAAGGTGACGTCGAGCGTGATGTAGGCCTGGGTGAAGGCGGGGATGCCCTTCTCGAGGATCGAATAGAACAGGATCCCCACCATGCCGATGCCGACGAGGAGGGCGGCAAGGCCGAGGGCGCGGAAGCGGGCCTCGGCCCTGTGGCGCGCCCGGAGGCGGCGCTCGATCGCCTCCTTCGTGAGGCCGGAACGCGGGGACGGGCCTCCGAAATCCGCGGGGTCAGCGGTGGTCGACATGTTCGCTTACTCGTATTGCTCGCGGAATTTCCGGACGATGTAGATGGCCACCACGTTGAGGCCGAGCGTGATGACGAAGAGCGTGAGGCCGAGCGCGAAGGCGACGAGCGACTGCGGGCTTGCGAAGTCGGTGTCGCCGGTCAGCTGGTTCACGATGGACACCGTGATGGTCGAGACCGCGTCGAACGGGTTCGCCGTCAGCACGGGCGAGTTGCCGGCGGCAAGGACGACGAGCATCGTCTCGCCGATCGCGCGGCTGATGGCGAGGAGGACCGCGCCGACGATGCCTGGGAGGGCGGCCGGCAGCACCACGCGACGGATCGTCTCCGCCTGGGTCGCGCCGAGCCCGTACGACCCTTCGCGCAGCGACCGCGGCACGGACGAGATGATGTCGTCCGACAGCGAGGAGACGAACGGGACGATCATGATCCCCATCACCGTGCCCGCGGTGAAGGCGCTGGTGGCGGTGATGCCGAAGCCGAGGCTCGCCGCCGTGGAGGCGAAGAAGGGGCCGACGACGGTGAGCGCGAAGAAGCCGTAGATGACGGAGGGGATGCCGGCGAGGATCTCGAGCGCGGGCTTTGCGAAGAAGCGCACCCGCGGGCCGGCGTACTCCGACAGGTAGACGGCCGACATGAGGCCGATCGGGACCGCCACCAGCATCGCGATGATGGTGATCATCAAGGTGCCCCAGAGGAGCGGCAGGAGTCCGAACTCACCCTGGTCGCCGGTGCCGACGGTGGAAAAGCGCGGGTTCCACACGGTGCCGAAGAAGAAGTCGAGCGGGTTGACGAAGGTGAAGAAGCGCAGCGCCTCGCCGAGCATCGACAGGACGATCCCGACGGTCGTCAGGATCGCGATGGTGGAGCAGAGGATGAGGACGAGCTTGATCGCGCCCTCGATGTGGTTGCGCGCCCGGTAGGCCGGCGCGATCCGCCGACGCGCCCAGAGGGCGCCGAGGATCGCGGCGACGGCGGCGAGCGCGATCAGCGCGAACCACGAGATCGTGCGATAGGTCTCGACCGCCTCGGCGGCCTGCTGCTGATACGCCGGCACGTCGCCGATGACGCCGAATCCGGTGGCGATGTTGCGGATCCGGCCGACGGCGTCGGCGGTGGCCGCAGGGCTCGCGGCGACCTCGGGCGGCAGGTAGCCGTTGATGACCGAGTCCTCGATGGCCGGCCCGGCGAACACGAACAGGAAGTAGACGATGGCGGCGGGGATCGCGCACCAGAGCGCGACGAGGAGGCCGTAGTAGCCCGGCCGCGAGTGCATCTTGGCGCCGGAGGCGGTCGCGACCGAGCGGCTCGCCGATGCGCCCCAGCGGTAGGCGAGGCTGAGGAGGACGAGGCAGACGGCGAGAACGACAAGGGTGTTCACGAGAACCCCACCTTCGCTGGGGGAGGACGAGGGCTCATTGGATCGGAGCCTTCTTCGATCGTTCGGCGGCGCCGGTTGCGCCCGCCTGTGCCGGAGCGTTGCTCCGGGGCCGGGGACGACAGGGAGAGGGGCGGGCCATCGACCCGCCCCTCATCACCTCACTGCGCGGAGACCGTGGTCTTGTTGGCGATCTTGTCGATCTGGGCCTGGCGCTCCTCGTCGGAGAGCGGGATGAGGCCCATGTCGATGAGCTGGCCCTCGGGGCCGGTCATCTGCTCGGACATGAAGAACTCGGCATACTCCTGGAGGCCCGGGATGACGCCGAGGTGCTCGCCCTTGATGTAGAAGAAGAGCGGGCGGGACACCGGGTACTCGCCGGTGGCGATCGTCTCGAGGGACGGCTCGACGCCGTTCACGGTCGCGACCTGGAGACGGTCACGGTTGGCCTCGTAGAAGGAGAGGCCGAACACGCCAACGGCTTTGTTGTTGGCATCGAGGCGGGCGAGGGTCTCGGTGTAGTCGCCGGCGATCTCGATCACGCGGCCGTCCTGGCGGAATGTCGTGCAGGCGGCCTCGGCGGCGTCCTCGCCGAGAGCGGTGATCGCCTCGAAGGTCTCGCAACCCTCGGTGACGACGTTGTCCTGGAAGACCTCGCGGGTGCCGTGGTTGGTGCCCGGGATCACGAGCGTGATCTCCTGGTCCGGCAGCGAGGAGTCGATCTGGTTCCAGTTGGTGTACGGGTTCGCCACCATCTGGCCGTCTTGCGGGACCTCGGCGGCGATCGCCTGGAAGACCTGCGCCGGCTCGAGCTGGAAGGCGTTGGTCGACGCGTCGGAGGCGAACACGATGCCGTCGTAGCCGATCATCACCTCGATAACGGTGTTCACGCCGGCGCCGGCGCAGGCCTCGACCTCGGCCGGGCGGATCGGACGCGAGGAGTTCGCGATGTCGATCGTGCCCTCGCCGACGCCCTGGCAGAACTGGCGCAGGCCGCCGGACGAGCCGCCGGAGCCGACGACCGGCGTGTTGAACTCGGGGAAGGCGTTGCCGAACTCTTCGGCGACGACCGACGCGAACGGCAGAACCGTCGACGAACCGGCGATCTGGATGGTGTCGCGCGTCTGCGCGGAGACGCCGGTCGCGCCAAGCGCGCCAGCGGCGGCCAGAGCGGCCACGCTCGCGATGTTCATGAGCTTCACTGGAGACTCCCTCGGTCTGGGATCGTTTTGGGAGCAGGCGCGACCTGAGGCCCGCTGCTGCCTCTGGAGTAGGGGGTGTTCCCGAAGCTCTTATGTCGGTTCCATGAAGGTTGGATGACATCGCGAGCGGAGCAATCGACGCAGCCAGTCAACTCTCTATATCTTTCGGTGTAACAAGTCCTCTCACTCCCTAGAGCGAGCGTTCGGGTTCTCTCAACCGTAAATAGTTGCTGACGCACCGGTTAAGTCGGCAATTGTCCAGCCACCATACCGCAACGTGGCCGCACGCTGCGTCGCGCTGGCTAAGGCGTGACCGCCGTCCTCGTTCAGACGTCAGTACGGCAGGCCGGTGTAGACCTCGGCGAGGGCCGCCTGCGCGGCCCGCGAGCCCGCGATGAAGTCGAGTTCGGCCTCCTGGACCCGCTGGTCGAAGTCGGTCTGGGTCGGGAAGCGGTGGAGGAGGCTGGTGAGCCACCACGAGAAGCGGACGGCCTGCCACACCCGGGCGATCGCCTTTCCGGCATAGGCGTCGAGGAGGACATCGTCGCCGTCGCGGACGTGAGCGATCAGCGCCTCGGACAGGTAATGGACATCGGCGACGGCGAGGTTCAGGCCCTTTGCCCCCGTCGGCGGCACGATGTGGGCAGCATCGCCGGCGAGGAACAGGCGGCCCCAGCGCATCGGCTCCGAGACGAAGCTGCGCAGCGGCGCGATCGACTTCTCGATCGACGGGCCGGTCACCAGCGTGTCCGCGGCTTCAGCGGGAAGGCGGCGGCGGAGCTCGTCCCAAAAGCGCTCGTCGGGCCAGGCCTCGACCTTCTCGTCGGCGGGAACCTGGATGTAGTAGCGCGATAGCATCCGGTTGCGCATGGAGGCGAGGGCGAAGCCGCGCGGGTGATTGGCATAGATGAGTTCGTCCGCCACCGGCGGCGTCTCGGAGAGGATGCCGAGCCAGCCGAACGGGTAGACGCGCTCGAACTCGCGCCGGACCTCCGGGGGGATCGACTGGCGCGACACGCCGTGGAAGCCGTCGCAGCCGGCGACGAAGCGGGCGTCGACGCGGTGCTCGGCGCCATCCTTGCGGAAGGTCACGAACGGCCGGTCGGTGGAGAGGTCGTGGAGGGCGACGTCCTCCGCCTCGTCGATGATGGTGGCGCCCATGGCGTCCTGCGCGGCGTAAAGGTCGCGCGTGACCTCCGTCTGCCCCCACACCATCACGGCGCGGCCGGCGGCGGCGAAGTCGACGCGGAACTGACGGTTCTCGAGCCCGAACGCGACGCCGTGGTGCACCTCACCGCTGGCGTCCATGCGCGCGCCGACGCCGGCCCGCCGCAGCGTCTCCACCGTGTTCCACTCAAGCACGCCGGCGCGAATGCGCGACAGGACATAGTCGCGCGAGCGCCGTTCGATGACCGCGGTCTCGATGCCAGCCTGCATCAGGAGCTGCGACAGGAGGAGGCCGGCCGGGCCCCCGCCGATGATGGCGACGTCGGTCTTCATGTGCGTTCTCTCCCGCCTCGAAGCTGACGCGGCAGGGCGGGCGCGGGAATGGACAGGTGCGGCGCGATCCTGTTCAGATCGAACATGCAGCAGACTGCCGCCCCGCCCATCCCGAGCTTCGGCCTCTACGGTGAAGGCGGCCTTCTGCCCGATGTCCTCCATATCGAGACGATCGCCGTGCGGTCCGCGCTGCACGGATGGAACATCCGCCCGCACCGACACGCGGCTCTGCATCAGATCCTTCTCCTGTCCGGTGGCGCCGCCGAGCTGTCGCTCGAGACCGAGCGGCGGGAGATCGCGGCGGCGACGGTGGTGAACGTACCGCCACGGACGGTGCACGGGTACCGCTTCGCTGCGGGGAGCGAAGGCTATGTCCTCACCGTCCCGGCGGAGCTCCTCGCCGGGAGCCTCGATGCTTGCCCGCCGCTCGGACTGCCCGCCACGGGCGCCGCGGACGGGCGGCTCACGGCGCTCTTCGCCGAGGCAGCAGCGGAGCACGCCGGCGTCGCGCGAGCGCGCACGCACAACCTCCTGGCCCTTGCGGCACTCCTCGCTGGGCGCACGGCCGACGCTCTGGGCGCTGGCTCGCCGGCAAGCCGCCCGCCTCTCGTCGCGCGCTTCGAGCGGCTCCTCGACGCCCACCATCGCGAGCGCTGGTCGGTCGCCGATTACGCCGCCGCGCTCGGCGTCACGTCGACGCATCTGACGCGCACCTGCCGGGCGGCGACGGGGCTGCCGGCCTCCCGGCTCGCCGAGGCGCGGCTGGTGGCGGAGGCGAAGCGGCTCCTCGCCTACACGCCGCACACCGTGGCTGCGATCGCGGCGGAGCTGGGCTTTCTCGACCCCGCCCACTTCACGCGCGTCTTCACACGCGCCACATCCCTGTCGCCGACCGCGTTCCGCGCGCGCCTCTCCGGCGGCGGGCGAACGGTTGGCCGCCCGCCGCGTTGACCGTTCCGGTCCGGCCGGCTCGCGCCGGGCTTCGCATCATGTTCGCGCGACGGCCTCCGCGCGGATTCTTGCGCTGCCACCTGCGCGGGTTTCGATCTGCCGCCCCGCGCGGCTCTTTTTCGCCGCGCTGCGGCAGGGATGGATTTGTGCCGCGGACCGACGATGCCGAGGATCACACGCCGCCGAGGGGGCGGGAGCCGTTCGAGCAGCTGTTCCGCCCGTTCGAGGGGCTGATCGACGCCTTCGCGCCCTACCAGAACGAGAAGCCGCCGCGCGACTTCCGGCCGTTCCTGCGCTGGAGCCTGTCGGGCCTGCGCGGCCCGCTTCTCGGGCTCGCTGCGTTCTCGGTGGCGCTCGGCGCGGCGGAGGCGGGCGTCTTCTATCTCGTCGGACGGCTGGTCGACCGGGCGACCGCTGTCGGCCCGGAGGCGTTCTTCGCGCTCGAGTGGCCGTGGCTTCTCCTTCTCGCGTTCGCGGTGATCGTCGCGAAGCCGCTCACCCAGCTCGGCCAGAACGCAATGACGTCGATCACCATCAACGCCAGCCTCTACCCGATGACCATCTGGCGCCTGCACCGCCACGTGCTCGGCCAGTCGATGCGCTACTTCGAGGAGGATTTCACCGGCCGCATCGCCCAGAAGGAGTCGCAGACGGCGAACGCGCTGGTCACGGTCGTGGTGGACACCCTCACGACGCTCGGGATGCTGCTCGCCTACCTCGTCACCATGGCGGTCGCCCTCGGCGCGGCGGAGCCGCTGCTGGCGGTTGCGGTGGTCCTCTGGGCGGCAGCGTTCGGCGGCTCGCTCGTGTGGTCCGTGCCGCGGATCCGGTCGCATGCGAAGGCGCGGGCGGCGGCGCGCGCCACCGTCACCGGCCAGCTCGTCGACAGCCTTTCGCACATGAAGACGGTGAAGCTCTTCGCCCATGCGCGGCGCGAGGAGGCGGCGGCGCGCGAGACGCTGACAGTCTACCGCGAGCGCGCCCTCGGCTTCGGCCGCGCGCTGATGGCGATGCGCACGATCCTCGCAATCCTCAACGTCCTCGTCATGGTGGCGGTGATCGGCGGTGCGCTGTGGTTCTGGTCGGCCGGTGCGACCACCATCGGCGTCGTCACCATGGCGGCGATGATGTCGCTCCGCCTCACGCAGATGTCCGGCTGGATGAGCCAGTCGGCGCTCGCCATCTTTTCGGAGATAGGCACCATCGAGGACGGTGCGCAGACGCTCTCCCCTCCACACGAGGTGGTCGACCGGCCGAACGCCCGCCCGCTGCCCGAGCCGGTCCGTGGCGAGGTGCGCTTCGACCACGTCACCTTCGGCTACGGCCGGGCGAAGGGGGGCGTCCAGGGTCTCGACCTCACGCTCCGCGCCGGCGAGAAGGTCGGCCTTGTCGGCCGGTCGGGTGCGGGCAAGTCCACCACGGTCTCGCTGCTCTTGCGCCTCTACGACGTTGAAGGCGGGCGCGTCCTCATCGACGGCCACGACATTCGCGACATCACGCAGGATTCGCTGCGCCGCGCGGTGTCGACCGTCACGCAGGAGACGGCGATCTTCAACCGCTCCGCGCTCGACAACGTCCTCTATGGCCGCCCGGATGCGACGCGCGAGGAGGCCTACGCTGCAGCCCGCCGGGCGCACGCGCACGACTTCATTCTCGGCCTCGGAGACGGGCGTGGTCGGAAGGGCTACGACGCGCGGCTCGGCGAGCGGGGGGTGAAGCTGTCGGGCGGGCAGCGGCAGCGAATCGCGCTCGCCCGGGCGATCCTGAAGGACGCGCCGATCCTCGTCCTCGACGAGGCGACCTCGGCGCTCGATTCAGAGGTCGAGGCGGAGATCCAGGCGGCCCTGACGGAGGTGATGGCGAACAAGACCGTGCTCGCCATCGCGCACCGCCTCTCCACGATTGCCGCGATGGACAGGATCGTGGTGATGGACGAGGGGCGCGTGGTGGAGGAGGGGCCGCACGCGGCGCTCCTTGCCCGCGGTGGCGTCTACGCGGACCTCTGGGAGCGCCAGTCGGGCGGCTTCCTCGGCCTGGAGGCCGAGGCGGCGGAGTAGTTAAAGCGACGGGTGGCGCGGCGGGTCCTTCGGGCGGACGACGCCGACGTCGTACCAGTCCTTGCGGGCGCGCAGGCCCTTGCCGTGGGCCCAGGTGGCGAACCGGAGCCACCAGATTGCCCGCCGGTTCTCGACAGCCGCGATCGGCCAGAGCGGCAGCTTCACGAACGGCATGAACGGGTTCGGCCGGGAATCGGCCCAGAGCTCTACCCGGACGGAAGGGCGGGTCGCGCGCGAGCGCCTGTGCAGACCGTACGTGTCGCCCGCAACCATGGTGCCGGCGGGGACGGCGAAGCGCTTCGGCTCCGGGAGGCGCAGGTGCGCCCGCTCGGCGTCCGACACGCGGAACGAGCCGCCGCGCGGGCCGCCGGTGGAGGCGATCACCGAGCGCCGCTTGTGCCAGGCGAGCCGCCGCCGGTCGAGCCTGTGTGAGCCGGGGACGTAGGCGAACGGCCCCATCTCCTCGGTCACGTCGTCGAGCCAGAGCCACGCTTTCACCGTCGGGTGGAAGGTGTCCATGTGGAGGTCGTTCTGCGGGTCCGGCGCGCCGTCGTCCGCGACGTGGGTGAAGATCGTCTGGATGTAGAGCGCCGGCGGCACGTCGAACGAGCCGGCGTAGCGGATCGGCCCCTGGTAGGCCGGCGAGGCAACGAGGCGGGCAAGATGCGGCGCGCGGGAGAGGATCTCCGGCGTCACCGGCATGCGCCGCGTGATCGCGTCGCCCTCGCGCATCTCCCAGGCAGGCGCCGCGATGGTCATCACCTCCTCGCGCAGCGCCGCGATGGCGGCGTCGTCGAGCGGGCGCTTGACGATGAAGCCGTCGCGCTCGAAGGCGGCCCGCTCCTCGGCGCTGACGAGGCGGGCGAGCCGCCGCCGCCGCCGCTCCGCCAGCCGGTGGGCAGCCTTCACCCGCGCCGCATAGAGACCGCGGCGGTTCAGCTGCTCGTTGCGCAGGAGCGGGTTGTGGAAGGTCTTCTCGCTGGTGAGGACCGCGAGCGGCCAGAGGGGAGCGGTGATCCAGTTCGCCATTCTGTTCGCACGGCCTTGTGTGGGTTCGACCGATCTACAGGAATGCCATCCACGTGCAATCCCCCTCAGGACGGCCTCAGCGGCGCCCCCACCTTGCGCTCCGCCCGCGGCAGCCCGAGCCGCCGCTCGCGCAGGATGACGAAGATGCCGGAGCCGATCACGATGGCGCTGCCGACGAGCACGCTCACCGTCGGCACCTCGGCGAACACGAAGTAGCCGATCAGGATCACCCACACCATCGAGGTGTACTCGAAGGGGGCGATCAGCGACGCCTCGGCGTGGCGGTAGGCCTGGGTGAGGAAGAGCTGCCCGATGCCGCCGAGGATGCCGATGAGGAAGAGAATGAGGCAGTCCTCCCACGACGGCAGAACCCAGGTGGGCGCTGTCAGCAGCGAGACGCCGGAGCCGGCGAGGAGGAAGTAGAGGACGATCGTGATCGTCGGCTCCTTGGTGGCGAGCTGGCGCACGAACACGGACGTGATCGCCATGAACCCCGCCGACAGGAGGGCGAGGACGGCGCCGAGGGCGGCCGCGTCCTGCGCCACGTCGAACCCTGCCCGGATCTGCGGGATCAGGATGATGACGACGCCCACGAGCCCGACAGCGACGGCCGACCAGCGGTAGATCCGCACCGTCTCGCCGAGCACGGTGGCGGCGAGGACCACCATCATCAGCGGCGCCGCGTAGACGATCGCGGTCGCCTCGGGGAACGACAGCCGCTCGAGGGCGGCGAACCAGAGGCCCATCGAGATGAGGCCGAACACCGACCGCTTCACATGGCCGGCGATGTTCCGCGTCTTCAGGACGTCGTGCAGGTGGTGCGTCCAGGCGACCACCACGAGGACGGGAAGGAGGCCGAAGAAGTTGCGCGCGAAGAGGAGCTGGCCGACCGGGACGCGCTCGGCGGTGAGCTTCACCAGCGTCAGCATCAGCGTGAAGATGAGGGCGGAAGCGACCTTCCAGAGGATGCCACGAACGGCGTCGCTTTGAGCGCGGACGGCAGGAAAAACGGCCATAGGCCAACCTTTGGGCGACAGGCGCTTGTCTGGCAAGCCGCCCGCCGCGATGGCCGCCATGCGCGGCGACAGTCGGGTTGCTTAGCGCCGCTCGACCTCGCCGGGCGCGTGGGCGCTCTCCAGCACCACGTCCACGACGCGGCCCGCTTTCAGCGTTACGACGCGGTCGAGCTCGGCGGCGAGGCCCTCGTTGTGCGTCGCGACGACGGCGGCGAGTCCCTCCTCGCGGCTCATGGCGAGGAACGCGTCGCGGACGGCGTGGGCGGTCCCCTGGTCGAGGTTGCCCGTCGGCTCGTCCGCGAGGAGGAGGCGGGGGCGGTTCGCGACGGCGCGGGCGATCGCGACCCGCTGCCGCTCGCCGCCCGAGAGTTCGCCCGGCCTGTGCTTCAGCCGGTGGCCGAGGCCGAGGCGGGAGAGGAGGTCGTCCGCCCGCGCGTGCGCTGGCCCCGGTGCGGTGCCGGCGAGGCGCATCGGCAGCGCGACGTTCTCCCGGGCGGAGAAGTCGCCCATCAGGTGGTGGAACTGGTAGACGAAGCCGATCTCGTCCCGCCGGAGCGCCGTCCGCTCCTTGTCGGAGAGCCGGCCCGCCTCGGTGCCGCCGATCCGCACCTCGCCGGCGGTCGGCCTCTCGAGGAGCCCCGCGATCTGCAGGAGCGTCGACTTGCCGGCGCCGGACGGAGCGACGAGGGCGACGAGCTCTCCCGTGCGCACAACGAGGTCCACACCCTTCAGCACCTCGACCACCGCCGCCCCGTCGTCGAACGTGCGGACGACGCCCGAAAGCTCCAGAGGGTGCGTCATGCGAGGCCCTACTCGGCCTTGAGGGAGACGACGGGGTCGGTTCGCGCCGCTTTCCACGCCGGGTAGATCGTGGCGAGCAGCGACAGGACGAGCGCCATGATGACCACCGTGGCGGTCTCGGTCGAATCCATGTCGGCCGGCAGCCGCGACAGGAAGTAGAGCTCCGGCGAGAAGAGCTCCGTGTTGAGGAGCCGCGAGATCGCCTGCCGGATCGCCTCGACGTTGAGGGCGATCACGGTCCCGAGCGCGAAGCCGATCAGCGTGCCGACGACGCCGATAGAGAGCCCGACGATGAGGAAGATGCGCAGGACCGAGCCGCGCGTCGCCCCCATTGTACGAAGGATGGCGATGTCGCGCGTCTTCTCCTTCACCAGCATCGTCATGCCGGAAATGACGTTCAGCGCGGCAACGATGATGATGAGCGTCAGGATGATGAACATCACGTTCCGCTCGACAACCAGCGCCGAGAAGAAGGTCTCGTTGCGCTGCCGCCAGTCGACGAGGAAAATCGGCCGCTCGGCCACCTCCATGATCTGCGGCCGGATCGTGTCCATGGCATCGGGGTCGTGGGTGAACACCTCGATCGCGGTGACGACATTCTCCTGGTTGAAGTAGGCCTGAGCGCGGTCGAGCGGGATGTAGACGAACGTCGAATCGTACTCGCTCATCCCGATCTCGAAGATCGCCTGCACCGGATAGGAATCGATCCGCGGAGTCACGCCGAATGGGGTGACGGCGCCGTTCGGGTTGATGAGCTCGATCGCATCGCCGATCGTGACGCCGAGCGCGCGGGCGAGGCGGGAGCCGATCACGGCGCCCTTGCGCTCACCGAACTCCTCCAGCGACCCGAGGAGGATGCGGTCGGAGACGAACGTCAGCCGTTCGAAGTCCTCTTTCGTGACGCCGCGGACGAGGGCGCCCGAGGAGCCGACGCCGGAGACGAGTGCCTGCCCCTCCACGAACGGGACCGCCATGGTGACACCGGGGACGGTGTCGATGCGCTCCGCCACCTCGCGATAGTCGGTGAGCGCGGTCTCGAGCGGCTGCACCAGCACGTGGCCGGAGACGCCGAGGATCTTGTCGAAGAGCTCGCCGCGGAAGCCGTTCATCACCGCCATCACGATGATGAGCGTCGCGACGCCGAGCGCGATTCCGACGAGGGAGAGCGTCGAGATGACGGAGATGAACGCCTCACGCCGGCGCGAGCGCAGGTAGCGGAAGGCGATCCCCCACTCGAGCGCGCCGAACGGCCTCACGCGGCCTCCATCGCGCGGCCGAGGACGCGGGCGACGGCATCGGCCTCGGAGACGGTCCAGCGCTCGCCGGTCGCGCGGCGCTTCACCTCGACCTCGCCCGACGCGGCCCCGCGCGGGCCGACGATGACCTGCCAGGGAATGCCGACGAGGTCCATCGCCGCAAATTTTTCACCTGCGCGGCGGTCGGTGTCGTCCAGCAACACCTCGCGGCCTGCGCCCTCCAGCGCGGCTTCCATCCGGTCCGCCATCGCGTCCGTCGCCGCGTCGCCGGGCTTGAGGTTGATGACGGCGATGTCCCACGGCGCGATCGCGTCGGGCCAGATGATGCCGGCCTCGTCGTGGGAGGCCTCGATGGCGGCGCCGACGAGGCGCGACACGCCGACGCCGTAGGAGCCCATGTGGACCGGCTTCTCCGACCCGTCCGGCCCGGCGACGTTCGCCTCCAGCGGCGCGGAGTACTTGGTGCCGAAATAGAAGATGTGCCCGACCTCGATGCCGCGCGCCTTCACCCGCCGCTCCTCCGGGATCGCGGCGAAGGCCGCCTCGTCGTGCATCTCGTCCGTCGCGGCGTAGAGGCTCGTCCAGTCCTCCACGATGGGCGTGAGGTCCTGGAAGAAGTCGAGATCGGCGGGCGGGACGGGCTTCTTCAGCATGTCCGCGTCGCAGAACACCTCGCTCTCGCCGGTGGAGGCGAGGATGATGAACTCGTGGGAGAGGTTGCCGCCGATCGGACCCGTGTCGGCGCGCATCGGGATCGCCGTCAGCCCAAGCCGGGCGAAGATGCGCAGGTACGAGACGAACATGCGCTGGTAGGCGTGCCGCGCACCCTCCTCGTCGACGTCGAAGGAGTAGGCGTCCTTCATCAGGAACTCGCGCCCGCGCATGACGCCAAACCGCGGCCGCACCTCGTCCCGGAACTTCCACTGGATGTGGTAGAGGTTCATCGGCAGCGCGCGGTAGCTGCGGACGTGGGTACGGAAGATCTCGGTGATCATCTCCTCGTTGGTCGGCCCGTAGAGCATCTCGCGCTCGTGCCGGTCCATGATCCGCAGCATTTCCGGCCCGTAGGCGTCGTAGCGGCCGGAGCGGCGCCAGAGGTCGGCCGGCTGGATCGTCGGCATGAGGACTTCCTGCGCGCCGGCGCGGTTCTGCTCCTCGCGGACGATGTTGGCGATCTTCGTCAGCACCCGCATCCCGGCCGGCAGCCAGGAGTAGATGCCGGCCGCCTCCTGCCGGATCATCCCCGCCCGCAGCATCAGCCGGTGCGAGACGATCTCCGCCTCCTTCGGCGTCTCCTTGAGGAGGGGCAGGAACGTGCGGGAGAGGCGCATGGCGGATTTCCGGTGAGACGGCCCGCGTATTGAACTGCCCCAGCCCCGGGGTCAACGGCTGGGCCATGCGTCCCGCCAGCGGGTCCTGCGCCACGATCCGTCCTGCTCGGGCTGCGTGCTTGTGATGCGGCGCGGCTTGGGCGATGGTCGCGGCCCCAACCGGCGGTGCCGCCAGTGGCATCCGCCTTGCGTGACCCATTCCGGGACGCTGGTTGATCCCGACGAGGACCCGATGATCCGACGCCTTCTCCCGACCGCCGCCATGTTCGCCGCCGCTGCGGCCGTGCTCGCCGCATCCCCCGCCCTCGCCCACACCGGCCATGGCGAAGCGAACTCCTTCATCGCCGGCTTCACCCATCCGATCTTCGGGCCGGACCACATCATCGCGATGGTGACGGTCGGCCTGTGGGCGAGCACCATCGGCGGCCGAGCCTTCTGGGCGGTGCCGGCGGCCTTTGTCGGCACCATGATCGTCGGCTACGCCCTCGCCGTCGCGGGTGTCTCGCTGCCGCTGGTGGAGCCGATGATCCTCGCTTCCGTGGTGGTGCTCGGCCTCCTCGTCGCGCTTGCTGTCCGGCTGCCGGTGGCGGTCGGGGCGGCCATCGTGGCCGTGTTCGCACTCTTTCACGGCTTTGCGCACGGTACGGAGGCCGGCGGCGCCGCGGCGGTCGAGTTCGGCGTCGGCTTCGCGCTCGCGACGGCGCTCCTGCACGGCGTCGGCATCCTGATCGGCCTCGCCGTCTACCGCATCGGGTCCGATGCGTGGGTTTCGCGTGGGCTCGGCGCGGCGGCGGCGGTCGCGGGGATCGCCCTCATCGCCGGCTGAGGCGGTCAGCCCCGCCAGTCGAGCAGCCAGCGCTCCGCCCGGCCGATGAGCCAGGCGACGATGAGGCCGATCACGGAGAGCATCGCGACGCCCGCGACGAGCTGGTCGAGCGCGAAAAGCGACCCCGCCATCAGGATGTAGGCGCCGAGCCCGTGCTCGGCGCCGATCATCTCCGCCGCGACGAGGAGGATGATCGCGATGGAGGCGGAGATCCGCGCTCCCGAGAGGATCGCGGGGAGTGCGCCCGGCAGGATGATCTTTCGCACGATCGAGGTCCACGCGAGGCCGAACGACTGGCCCATGCGGATGAGCCCGCGGTCGACCCCGTCGACGCCGGCGTAGGTGGCGATCACCGTCGGAAAGAACGTGCCGAAGGCGAGCGTTGCCACCTTCGAGCCCTCGCCGATGCCGAACCAGATGATGAAGAGCGGCAGGAGCGCGATCTTCGGGATCGGGAAGAACGCCGACACGAGCGGCGACAGCCCGGCCCGCGCGACGGAGAAGAGCCCAATCGCGAGGCCCACCGCGACCCCCGCAGCCGTCCCGAGCGACCAGCCGACGACGAGGCGGTAGAGGCTCGCGGAGAGGTGTTTCCAAAGCATCCCCGTCTCCCAGAGGTCGCGGAACGCGCCGAGCGCCTCGGACGGGGCGGGGAGGGCGATGGGGCTGATGACCCCCGTCCGCGACCCCGTCTCCCAGAGCGCGAGGAGGATGAGGAAGACCACGGGGCCGATGACGAGCGACGGGCGATGCCGGAAGCCGCCGCCGCGGAAGGGCACCGGCCGGCGGCCGGCCTCGTCGCGGGCGGTTGCCGTGTCGAGCGGGCGGGCGATGTCGGCCACCTCAGGCGCCCACCAGCTCGCGGTCGGCGGCGGCCGCCTCGTCGCGCATGAGCCGCCAGAGGTGGCGCTGGACAGGCTCGAGCTCTCCCGCCCGCTCCGCCCGCTCCGCGAGCGGGATGTCGATGTCGACCATCTCGCGGATGCGGCCCGGCCGGCGGGAGAGGACGACGATCCGGTGCCCGAGCCGCACGGCCTCGGCGAGGTTGTGCGTCACGTAGCAGGCGGAGAACCGCTCCCGCGCCCAGAGGTCGACGAGGTCGTCCATCAGGAGCTCGCGCGTCTGCGCGTCGAGCGCGGACAGCGGCTCGTCCATCAGCATCACCGCCGGGCGGACGGCAAGCGCGCGCGCAATGGCGACGCGCTGCTTCATGCCGCCCGAGAGCTGCCGCGGCCACGCCCCTGCAAACTCGGCGAGCTTCGTGCGGGCCAGCACGTCCGCCACCACCGCGCGCCTCTCGGCCTCGGGAAAGCGGTGATCCTCCAGCACGAGCCGGACATTTCCCTCCACCGTGCGCCAGGGGAGGAGCGCGAAGTCCTGGAACACGTAGGTGAGCGGGTTCAGCGAGCCCGGCGGCGGCGCGCCATCAAGGAAGACGCCGCCCGCCGTCGGCCGCTCCAGCCCGCCGAGGATGCGCAGGAGCGTGGACTTGCCGCAGCCGGACTGGCCGATCACCGCGACGATCTCGCCCGAGCGGATGGTGAAGGTGATGTCCTCCATCACCTCCACGGTCCCGTAGCGGTGCGAGACCCCCTCGGTGGAGAGCCCCATCAGTTCGTCTCGACGAACCGCGTGTCGACGAGCGTCTCGACCGACGCCTCTGCGGGGACGAGGCCCTCCGACATGAACCACTCGAGCTGATCCTGGACGGAGGCGAGGTCGAGTGCGGCGCCCGGGCTCACCCGCATCGCGCCGGCGCGGATCTTCGGGTCCGCACCTTCGAGCGGCTGGTCGTTGTAGACATACTCGTGGACCATGGCGACGATTTCGGCCGTTTCCGCCTCATCCATCGTCTTCTCGACCAGGGCGGCGTTGTAGTCGTTGATGCCCTTCGAGAGCGCGGCGAGGAATCGGCGGACGAGATCCTCGTTCTCGTCGAGGTTCTCGGTCGAGGTGAAGACGGTGGTCACCTGATAGTTCGGGATGAAGTCGGACACCTTGCCGATCTCCACGACGTCGCCCGCCGCCGTCAGACCGCTCGCGATGTTTGGCACGATCGACCAGGCGTCGATCTGGCCCGACTTCAGCGCCGCGATCACCGCCGGCACCTTCTGGAGCGGCACCATGCGGAGTTCCGCGCGGTCGAAGCCCGCGCCGTCGGCGATCTTGTGCGCCATGTAGTGGAACGAGGAGCCCGCGGTGGTGACGCCGAAGGAGCGGCCGGCGAGGTCGGCGGGGGTGGTGACGCCCGCATCGTGCGCGGCCTTGGAGACGAGGATCTTCTGGCCCTCGACGTCGGGCGATTCCTCCAGCGCGCCGCCGATCACCTTCACGGCGCCCTTGTCGGCGAGGCTGACGAGACCGCCTGTGATCGCCGTCATGCCGAAGTCGATGTCGCCGGAGGCGATCGCGACCGCCATCGGCTGCGCGGCCTGGAACATCACGAACTCCGCGTCGATCCCGGCCTCGTCGAAGTAGCCCTTGCCCTCCGCGATGATCGACGGCGCATGGCTCGTCAGCGAGAGGAGGCCGATCTTGATGGCATCCTGTGCCGCCGCGGGGCCGGCGAGGGCGAGCGCCACGGCCGCGGCGCCGAGGGTGCGGATGAGCATGGGGTGTCCTCCCGTCCTTATGATCCGCCCGTCAGGGCGTTTGGACTACCTTCTTAACCCCCGCGTCCCAGGCTGGCGAGCGTATGGAACACCGTCGGCCCGACCCGGCCGCCGCGTCTTGACCGGGCGGCCGCCGCGGCGTTGGTGATCCCCGTGAACCGCTTCGACACGATCGTCCTCGGCGCCGGCTTCGTCGGGCTCGGCACGGCGCTTGGCCTGCAGGAGCGCGGCCGCTCCGTGCTCCTCCTCGACCGCCGAGGCCCCGCGGAGGAAACCTCGTTCGGCAACGCCGCGCTGATCCAAGCCGAGGCGGTGCTTCCTTACGCGTTCCCGCGGGCCCCGTCCGTGATCCTCGGCACGCTCCTTGGCCGGAGCACGGACGCGCGGGTGGTCTGGCGCGACCTCCCGTGGACCGCCCGGCACCTCATCGCCTACGCGTCGCATTCCGGGCCGGAGGCAGTCGCCCGCACCGCCCGGGCGAACCTGCCGCTCGTCCGCCGTGCGGTGGGCGAGCACCGGCGGCTGATGGAGCGGGCCGGGGCTCTGCACCTTGTCCGGCGCGGCGGCTACCTCCTCCTCGAGCGGGATGCGGGCGCCCTCGACCGCGTCGCACGGGCCGAGGAGAAGGCGGCGGCCGACTGGGGCGTTGTCTCGGAGGTGTGGGACGCCGGCCGCCTCGCGGCTGAGGAGCCGCACCTCGCCCCGCTCGCCGGCGCGATCCGCTTTCCCGAGCCCGAGAGGGTGGACGATCCCGGCGACCTCGCCCTCGCTTACGCCCGCCTGTTCGAGACCGGCGGCGGCACGGTCGCTCGCGGCGACGCCGGGACGCTGCGGCGCGAGGCGGGCGGCTGGCGCGTCATGACCGAGGCCGGCGCGGTGGAGGCCCGCGAGGCCGTGGTGGCGCTGGGCCCCTGGTCAGGCGATCTCCTCGGGCGGCTCGGCGTCCGCGTGCCGCTGTTCGTGAAGCGCGGCTACCACCAGCACTTCCGTGTGGAGGGGAATGCCGTTCTCAACCACACCGCCATCGACGCCGCGTACGGCTACGTCATCGGTCCGAACAAGCGGGGTATACGCCTCACCACCGGCGCGGAGTTCGCCCGCCGCGACCGGCCGCCGACGCCGGTGCAGCTCGCGCGCGTGGAGCCCGTCGCGCGCGGGCTATTCCCCCTCAACGGCGCCGTCGGCCCGGCCTGGATGGGGGCACGGCCCTGCCTGCCGGACCTCCTGCCGATGATCGGCCCCGTCCCTGGCCGGCCGGGGCTCTTCGCCAACTTCGGCCACCATCATCTCGGGCTGACGCTCGGCCCCGCGACGGGCCGGCTCCTCGCCGAGATCGTCACCGGGGAGGCGCCGTTCACCGATCCGGCGCCGTACCGTGTCGACCGCTTCTAGCGCGTTTCTCCGACATTCTCGTCGGGGGCGCCGTAGCGGACCATCGCGACCAGCAGGAAGCCGAGGAGGACGCCGTTCAGCGTGTGCCACAGGAAGTGCGTGCCGGTGGCGAAG
>JAESGF010000059.1_pt1 | contig 117883 bp, 97 predicted proteins | sample 9269621 | NCBI WGS metagenome assembly JAESGF01 (sample SAMN14515066, study PRJNA621663) | algae metagenome | isolation source: Tolypothrix carrinoi HA7290-LM1 and co-occurring heterotrophs from dry rock... | place: USA: Makauwahi cave, Kauai, Hawaii | collected 2011-01-06
GCATTAGCAATAGCATCAATCCTCCTAATCAATCAAATAACCAATAGAGAAGTATTTGATGAGATAAATATTAATCGCAAAGATGGACAATGGTCAGCTGACAATATGGGTAAACTTATCAAATTTGGATTCTCAACCTTAGTCACTGCATTTGTAATGTGGAGTGCCTTGGGTAGTTTTTTGAACATTGTTAACTCATCAAAACAAACCTACAACCAATTGCAGGATACCGTTACAGCTTTTAATAAGCTACCCGAAGACAAGCAAAATGGATTTATTATTGTAGGTGGTTTACTCGTCTTAGCTGGTATCTACACGATTATTGACTCAAAAAGAAGATAAGATGAAAGTCTACTCAGGGTTAACAGTTATCGGGGTAACAATTGCTTTATCAAGTGCGATGTATTTAAGCCAGTCTAATCGTCCACATGACTTAGTAGCAATTAAATTCTGCCCGAAAACTGCCAACTTACCACCTCGCTACGGTGAAGAATTTAGTCAACGTTCCCAAGAAAGTTTAGATAAAAAGTATTGCGACTACGAGCATAAATTGCTCAAAGAGATATGGTCACAAAAGCAATTTGAATCGTCTACACCATTACCAGAATCATCATTCAGCATTCGTCATATCCCTGCTAGTAATAAGAATGCGATTTGGTTTTTAGTTGCTCCCATAGCTTCTGGAATCGCTTATTTAAGTTGGACTAAAAAGGCAGAAATAGACGAACTCTCAGCACATTCTGAATTAGAAGCGTATAAAAGTTGTATTAAATTAACCACAGTCTCTAATCAAAATGAGAGAGAATTTAAGACGCTTCAAACTAATCAAACATGGGATAAACAAAAAGTTAAGCATGGTTTTATATCCATTGAAGCGATGCAAGATAAGTTAAAGCGCTCCTCTCTTATACAGGATAAAACCCACGCTTCTACTCTCAAACAGTTTGATTTAGCCGACTCCGATATGGATAAAAAGATTGCTGAAAACTTGCGAGATAAGCACAAGGCTTTATCAGATACCCAAAAGATACTAGGTAAAAAGTCCAGCAATGATTCAGAAACATTAAGTAACCCAGAATCTCATATCCAAGAAAGGGTAAATCAACTCATAGAAGCCTTAAAACAATGGGAGGATGGTTGGCTGTATACAATTATCAAAAATAACAAACCTTTATGGTTAATTGGTTCCCAAGGAAGCGGTAAAACCAACACAGCGGGGTGTATTGCAATCATCCGTAAATATTGCTTTAATGCTCCAATTTACCAGCTTATCGACCGTCACGCTACGGGTGAAAATTGGCAGGTGTGGCAATTATTAAATGCACAAATCAAAGCAGAATCAGAGTCAGAAATAGGACAGGCTTTAGAGGATGCTTGTGAGCGTTGGTTAGCGAGGATTAAAGAAGTACCAAAACAAAAGCAACAACTAGTTATTGATGAATTTACCAATCTCAAAAAAATACCATCTTGCAAAGAAGCGGCTATGAAGTTTTTCTCCATGCACTTGACAGATACCAGAAAAGCAAAAGAATATTTTATTGGCATCAATCATTATTTTACCAATGAAAGTACTGTGGAAGGCACATTTGAAGCACGTAAGGCTGGCACGATTCAAATTAAAAAGTTTTCTGCAAATGGGGAAACACCATTACCAAGAGTACAAATTGTACATGGTTTGGTGGATAGCAATGGGAATGAATTAGAAGAAGTTGAGGTGACGCTACCTAGTTGGTTTGAGGCAGGACAAATTTACAACCATTTTAACGGTAGCAAGATCGACTTTTCAGGATAAATATTAGTTTACAAGAGCGTTAATTCCCCAGACGGTAAATCAACTACCAATCGCCTAGTTTTCAACCACTGACGACCAAGTAAAACGGACGGTACACCTTGTCCGACGTGAAAAACGAATATCAAATTCTTGCCCATCGATTTTTACCTTTCCAGCGTAGATTTTAAAATCTGCTTCCCCTTGTGCTGTCCGCTGCACTCGTGTCTGCACGTAAATCCAGTCTAGAAGAAAGTAAATCTTGTTCGTTAATAGCTAACCAACCAGAAAAACCTGTATCAAACATTGCATCTACTGGTAGTTCTAAGCCATCCGAAGTAATAAGTTCAACTTCAAAGAATAATGCATCCTCATCACCAAACCAGCCAATTATCATATCGTTCCGGAAACCCCTGTCTCATTAATTCGGAAGAGAAATAATGGTAGAGTACCAGGGTGTTTTTGACGAGCCATCCTCATTGCTACTTCTTCATCACGGTCGATAAAATAGTCTCCACTATCCGGCTCAACAACCATATACCAGTTGTAGTGAGTTTCTATGTAGTGCAGCTTAACGCGGTCAAAAATAACCTTACAACGTTGGTGGAATTTCTCATCTTCTGCTCTACGAAGTGCTTTTTGTTCCTCTGTCCACTGGATTTCGGGGAATATTCGTCCCCTGCGTGCGGTACGAGTCGGTTTGGTTTCAGTCATGGTTGGTTCAAAGCACAATTGCAATATCTCTATTGGACAGCATTTTTCACCCACGGTGGTCGTGACCGATGCGAGAGTACGCAAGACCGAGAAAGGCAACCAAAATGAGCATATATGGAAGAAAGGGGAATTTAACAGGCTTTGTCAGTGCCATTAACCGACTAGAGCGCTCCAAGCCGCAGACGGCAGCGCTTCGCGATCGCGCTCTATCACCTTCCCGATTTTACATTCCATACCTTGCCCGCGCGGTCAAACTTATCACCACTACTCACAAGAAATCTCGCTCAACCAATACACTCGCAATCTTTGATGCGCTGCTGATAAGTAACAGTCATTGCGTGGTAAATATAAGGAGAATCTGCGCTTAAAATATGTAACGCGCGTAGAATCTACCCTTGCCTACAACCGCGCATGACCAAGGAATATTATGACCCCATGACAGGCACAATTGATTTAGTCCATGCTCCGGATGAAGTCAAAATTTTTGAGATTGCCTACGGGTATTTTTTATGCCCAAGGTGTGAAAACTAACGTGCTGTTTTTCCAACGGGGAACGACGGAGAAGAGCAACACCAAGCAGGTGTGGTTTTACGATATGCGGACGAATATACCTGTTTTTGGCAAGCGGACTCCTTTAACTAGAGAGCATTTTAGGGCGTTTAAAGAAGTTTACGGGGATGATGCTAATGGGGGAAGTCCGCGTGTTGACCAAGGGGAGTCGGGACGCTGAAAGCAGATGGACGCGGGAGGATATTGCTAAACGCGGCGAAAACCTGGATATTACTTGGCTGCGGGATGAAAGTTTGCAGTCGGGGGATGATTTGCCGGAACCGGAAGTGATTGCAGCCGCTATTATGACGAAGTTACAAACGGCGATCGCGGAGATGGAGGCTTTGACGGCGTTGCTGGAAGGAGAAGCGGAAGTGGATGAAGTTTCACTTCTAGAATAAAAATACCCAATCACAATAGAAGTAGTAACAGTAGTGGGTGAATTCTAATGAGTCCAGAACAAGAGTTATTAACCAAGTGGCGTTCTCTTCCACAAGACAAACAAGAGGAAGTTTTAGATTTTGTCGAATTTCTTCGTTTGAAAACCTCTGCAAATAAAACCCCATTGGGAGAACGTTTGCGGCAAATTCGGTCTAGGATTATTGCTTCTGGTAAACATTTATTAGATGAAGATGAAATCGAAAAAGAACTCGCCAGTCGCAGAGGTGGGCTACAGGGTAAAGAAGAATGAAAATAACTTATATTGATTCAGGAGTGTTACTTAGTGCAACAGATGGTGTTGGGAGAATTGCCGAGAAAGCCCTTGAAATATTAGGAGATTCCCAACGGGAATTTGCATAAGCGTGAGTTTGTCAAATTGGAGGTAAGTCCCAAAGCGGTTTATAACAAGCAAATAGAAGAAGCTCAATTCTATGAAGAATTTTTTAGCGATGTTACCTATTGGGCGAGTGATTTGACTCATATTGTTCAAGATGCTTACCAAATTGCTTCTCAGTATGGTTTAGCAGCTATGGACGCGCTTCATGTAGCTGCGGCGTTGTCAGTTGGGGCAGAGGAATTAGTTACAACTGAGAAAAGAACAAAGCCCATGCATCGAGTAACTAGTATTAATGTAGTTTCTATTTTTGATTAATTACTAAAAGCCGCTAGAGTAACTTTTTATGAGGATAAAAAGACGATGGATAGTATAAAAATCCGGTCGCATGTGGGTAAAGATGGTATTTTACATTTAGATATCCCAGTAGAAATGGCAGATACAGAAATTGAAGTTACGGTAACAATTCAAAGAGTTACACCACAACAACGGGGCTGGATGCCTGGTTTTTTTGAAGAGGTGATTGGTGGTTGGGTAGGAGAACCGTTAGAACGGGCAGAACAGGGAGAATATGAAACTAGAACGATTGAGTAATCACTTGCCTTGAGTAAATACTCAAATACTCAAATACACAAAACACTTTGGCATTTTCGCTACACATAGCGTTCGCAAACACTACAAAAAACGGAACAAGTTTTTACCATCTGGCTTGCAAACCATATTGACATAGGGAAGTGCATCTATAACCTTGGATGCCATCAACCCCCCAACTAACCCTCATAAGGAACGTGCAGATGTTGTTGCACAGCTTGACGTTTGGTAACTTCCGGGCGCAAATCATATTTTTGCGTAGTCATTGGGTCAGCATGACCAGCCAGCTTACTCACAGTAAGCACATCAACATCAGCAGTTAACAAATTAGTAACAAAAGTGCGCCGGAAATCGTGCGGCATTATAGCAGCCACCCCTGCATTCAATGCGCGTTTGGTCAAAATCACCATCACCGCCTGGTCAGTCATCCGCCGAATATTTACATGCCCGCCGCGTATCACAGGACTTATCAAAGCACCCTTAGCATCCCCCCTTACCTTTACCCAAGCATCAACCGCCGCCACAGCCCCCGCTGGCAAATACACCATGCGCGACTTCCCCCCCTTACCCTTGCGGACAAGCATTGAACCCTCAGATGGGTTATAATCCACCAAGTCTAAAGCCACCGCCTCTCCTCGACGCAACCCAGAACCACTGAGAATTGCAATCAGTGCCGCGTCCCTAATTCCAATTTCTCCATCATCCTTGCAATTCTGCAACAGCGCTGCGACTTCTTCTCCTTTCAACACCCGCCCCCGCAAAGGCGAATCACCCCGCACATTCTTTACCAACGCCGCGTGACCATAATCATCAGCACTCATTAACCCCAACCGAAAAGCTTCCTTTAACACCCGACGCAACGCACAAAGCATCCGGTTAGCAGTAGCAGGAGAGTATTTTTCCATCAACACAGCCCGAATTGCAGCCGTATGCTGGTAACGTAATTTAGACCAATCCAGAGACAGAGCATCACACGAATCAGAAGTTAGCATCCGAGCTAGAGCGTTGAGCGCTTTTCGCATCGTCCGCCTGCTCCCACTCGTCAAACTAGACAAATAGACCGCAGCCGGATGAAGCGTCAGCGGGGTCGGAGTAGCAAGAACCAGGTCTAATAGAGTTGTTGATAGCTCGGTCGGGAGCATATTTGACGCTACACTCCTTGCTTATTTGGTAAATGAGAGTTTCCGTAACTTATTATCTCCTCACCACGCCACACAATCGATTTCACCGTGACAATTATTCACGAGTTTTTGATATCAACCTTGATATCAAGACCCCCAACCGTGCTCTTGAAGAACGCTTTCGCCTTTCTTGTAAGGGGCGCTTTCAAGCAGACAATTTGGCTCCCAACGCTGACGGCTTGCCCTCAAGAAATCGCAAAACAAGAATTATCCTGCCCCCGCTTTCATGGATAATGGATGACGGGGGCAGGAAATTGCCCTTGACAATAACGCATATCACTCTTCGTACACTCATTACCACAAAAGTTATATTTAATAATCCACTTCTTCTCGGGGTGCGGAATTCATCAGGTGTTTGATATCAATCGGGACTATGTAAATTCGCTGCTTTGATATCAAGATTGATAGCTTTAGCAACGGTCAGCAGAGTATAGAAAACTGTACAGAAAAATGTTAACGCTCTGAGCGTGAGAATGCAGTGTTCGTCGCTCCGATGAAGGTGTAGTGTACATATATATAGATGTAGTTCAACAAATAGCGGTTGTTGCTCCGTTTTACTTCGACGAGTTACTCAGCATCGTTATTAACCGTTTGAGTTGACCAACTCGCTTGCGCTGATCGTACCTATGTTTGGCTTCAGTGGTAATTTTCTCACGTAACGTATTATCTTCACTAGCCACTGTCCAAGCTGCTTCTAGGAAGGTTTCAACTGTAATTCCCCGTATGCGGCAAAATTGTGTCAGTTTTTGGTCAAGGTCTTTTTCCAAAACTATCGCCGAGTGGCGCTTGGTTTCTGGGTATTGTTCGAGTTCTGCCGTTAGTGCAGCAATAGTATCAGCACCATTAGTTGTAGTTGGACTTTCTACTGACTCTACTGGCAACGGTAGTGTTGCTGCTTCTTCAAGTTCTTTTTCTGACTGAGATCCTTGCTGAACGAGCGCATCAATTCTTGGTTCAACAGTGGCACGGTTGCGTTTGTTGCGAATTTGATTGAGTACGTTATCATCCATTGTTTATTCCCAACCCAATGTGTGTGCTAATTTTCTCGATTAAGATTTCAAACGGATATTCCAGGTCGGTGTATCCCAACTCGCTTAAGGTGGTGCGACGGTTGATTGCTTGTTTGAAACGTTCCGATTCAAGTATGGAAGGTAGAACTAGTTGTTCGCCAACTTCAGAGCGCATAGAGTCAACAGATGCTCGACTTTCTTGAGCTTGGGTGTTTCCAAACCAGCGATCGCGAAATGGCAGGACACCTAATAATTCGGCATCAGTTGCACCGACATCGCGCAGTCCCGCCAGTAAATCGAGGGTTCTGATTAAGGAACCATAACCTTTTACTGATGCTTCTGCGGGAATGACCAAAAAATCTGCCGCCCCCAGGACGGTTAAACAAATTTGCGAACGCTGGGGTGGAGCATCGATAATGCACACTTTGAATATTTTGGCAACTGCTTCTAACCGACGTTTGAGTAAGGTTGCACCCACCCCGCTATTGGAGAGGTAATCCTGTACGGTGTCGAGTTGGTCGTCGGCGGGGATGAGAAATAAATTGTCGTTATATGCGGTGGGGTATATGCTATCTTCGGCGGGAACCGTTTTTTTGAGAAATTCCAGTAGAGTTGGTTGGTTGGGTTCCAACTCGAACCCCAAATAAGTAGTGAGGTTGTGCTGCGGGTCAGAATCAATCATTAATGTGGGACAGGAGCGATTTGCGAGCAGCCGACCTAGAAATAAGGCTGTTGTCGTCTTCCCCTGTCCCCCACTGAGACTGGCGATGCTAATTGTCAGCATATAGAAATTTATTAAATTAACTTTTTAACTTAAAGTTATTTGGTTATTTTGTCAAATATTAATTTAATAAAATTAGCTATTCATAAAATTAGCTTTTTAAGAAAGTTTAATTTTAGCGACCATTGATGGGGAGGGTCTTTCCGTAGACAAAGGTGGACAGCCTTGTTTACTAGATCCGCGATACCCCACGACCTGCATCGGATGAAGGCTGTCCACCTTTGTCAAGGATTAGTGCAGCGGGCTAGCCGGGATACCAGAAGAGTGCGATTCGTTCTGGAGAAACCCAACCTCTGGGGGGATTCCAGGCTTCGATAGAGTAAACCTTCTTTCTTTAAGTCCGCACTTTAATTCTCTATCGATGACAACTTAATATCCATGTAGGTGAGGTAAGTATCCTAGAAGACGCTCGTCCTAAAGAGTGCGGGGTTGAAAGCACATAAACTACCAACAATGGTAGCCCCTGCTCCGGCGACTGACTATTCATACCGTAAAGCGGGGATGAAAGCGGTAAAACGGTGGTAATAGTTGAAAGCACCAACCGCAATTCCCGAGTTTATTTTATGGGGAGAGCAAGCGAAATTGGGATGCTCCCCTTTCAAACTGTATTAGTGGATAGTTGGTATGCAACAAATAAACTGATGCTGTATGACTTAAAGAATTAGCTTACGGCTTATGTGAGTTGGGGTAGCAAAAAAGAAGGGGAAACCACAAGATAAAGGTAACGACACCAAAACTTGAGGTCTCCCAATGACTATGGTAAACGGTTCAACCCTATTGACAACAATTTTTGTGCTAGTAGATGACTGGTATCAGCTTCGAGGCTATCGTTATGTACCGTTATTGCCAGGGCCATCACCAAGATTCACAGATAGTGAGATGTTAACGTTGTTGGTAGCAATGGATTTTTTCCCATACCCAGGAGAACAACAGTTTTTAGGGTTTGTGCGAGCCAACTACTTGAGCCTATTCCCGAAACTGTTAGACCAAAGCCAGTTCAACCGACGAGCCAGACGATTGGAGGGAATGCTGGAACAATTAAGACGTTTCTGGGTTCGAGAGTTGGGGGCAATCTTTGAGCGCACCCTACTATTGGATACAAAACCAGTACCAGTAGTGGGTTACAAGCGGAATAAACTCAAGAGTGATTTTACTGGTAGTGCTGATTATGGGTGCTGTGTCAGTCGGAAAATGAATTACTTTGGCTACAAATTGGTACTCATCAGTACCCTGACCGGAATACCCATAGTTTATTCATTAGTGCCAGCCAGTACTGATGAACGTCTAGCAGCAGAATCTGTTTTAGACTGTGTTCGTGGCTGCCGCATTTTAGCTGACAAAGGATTTATTGGCAAAGAATGGCAGAATGCTATTTCCAAAACCACAGGCAATCAAATTTTCACCCCCTATCGAACCAACCAACTTCAACAACAGCCAAAAGCTTTTGAAGCTTTATTAAACAGCCGGAGCGAGCGGATTGAAGGTGTATTTAACGAAGTCCAAAATACTGGACGTAATTTGGAACGTCTGTTGAGAAAGAAAGTTGAGGGTGTCTGCGTCCATTTTGCCGCTAAAATCACCAGTCATACTCTGCGTATTTTTCTGCGTCAGCGTTTTGGTATTGATGTGCTTACTTTTGAACAGCATCCAGTCCCTTCACTCACATAAGGCGTATAATATGATCTTTAAACCACTGTTTAAGAAAGGGGACGCATGAAGCTCCGCTCATAACTCACAATACACCGTGTCTTCTCTGCGAAGGCAAAGGCAGCTTGACACTCCGCGTCGGTTTGGATGAGCTGCCGATATTCCTCATAAGCCGCTAGGCTTGGGAAACTGAAGAGCGCCACAGCAATGTTATTGGCTCCCTCATATGGCAGGAAATAGCCATGATGTGTCCCGCCAAATCGGTTGACAAGCGGTATCCACATTTTCGCGTATACTTCAAAGTCATTAAGTTTATACGGATCAATAATGTAACGCAGGTAGCAAGTTATCATTGTTAAACCTCGTTTGTGCAGTTAAATTTGCATAAGCCGTATGGAACTACCTATCATTCCACTTTTGGCATTTTCAATACGGGTATTTGTCTTAACTAAAGCGTATTGAGTTCTAAGCATTCTCAAAAGGCTAACAATAGTTATGGTTTTTACTACTCAAATCGAAATATCAATCAGTTAATTAATTTCAACCGAATGCCAAATTTGTAAATCCATTGAAAAGCAAATTATGTATAAGCGGTTGACCACTTTTAAGATACATCAAAACATCAAGCAATAAAAATAAAAAGTCAAAATAAAATTATTTTTTGTCTTTTAAAAATTATTTTATTGAATTAGGCGGGAGCGGAAGGTCGAACCCAGAGTTACTGCCACTAGAGGTACTTCAGATATTCTTCGTACACCACGCTTTTACTGCCCAGTGCCACAAGTTTGAAACTGTTACGGTAAAAAAGACATGAATCTGTGTCTATATTAAACAAGAGTTTTTCCTTAATATGCTTAGGAGTATGTTTGAACAGCAACTCAAAACTTTGGGCAATCAACTAAAATTGACCCTTAATTTTTCCTTTTCAATTCCTTGAATTCTTGAATTTGTCGTTTCCCAATCCAACTATGATTACTAATTTGGAAACTATACAACGTCAAGACAACATCAATCAGATATATAAAGACTCTGCAGATATAGCCGGTGCTGCGGTTCTGCTGGAGATCGGTGCTCAGTACGGAGTAATTGATTTCCTTCGTAGTAGTGAAATCATTGATGTTTCTGACGTAGTGAAAAATACTGGTATTCCGACGAATATCCTCCTCAGATACCTCAAGGCTCTGGTTAGCGCCGGGCTGATAAAGCCCCTCGAACCAGGGAGTGAGAGCGGGAAGTTCCGCGCGATGTCGTTCTTCGACCAAATGATTCACACCGTGGGGTATGTGTGTTGGGGGCTTGGAGCATGCCAACCTCTAATATCTCACGCCAGGGAATTTGCCAATTCTCCACTAGCTTCGTGCCAAAACTATAAGCGCGACGGTGGATTGGTTGCTCGCACTTCCGCTTGGATGGGGGAAAAGGCGTTCTACCCGCAAGCCGAGCGGGCCATCATCTCGCTTCGTCCGAAACGTATTGTTGATCTTGGTGCAGGTTCTGCACAGCTTTTAATCCAGTGTCTCAAGCTTCTACCCGATGCCATAGGAATAGCAGTGGACGTCAGCGCGAAAGCCTGTGCACAAGCACGCAGTGCGGCAGAACAAGCAGGGGTGACGGATCGCCTAGAAGTCGTCGAATCACCTATTCAGGTGCTAGCCGACGATGACAGCATCCTCCAGGGTGCCGATGTCATCCATGCCGGATTCGTGCTGCACGATCTCCTGCCTGAGGAGGAGGCAAGCCTAGATGCAATCCTCTTTGCGTGTCACAAGGCTGCTCCGACTGGGACACTACTTTTCATGGAGGCGATACCATACGCCGAGAGAAACGAGGAGCGTATGTTTTCTGCGGCTTTCTCTTTCCTCCACGAGTGTTTTATGGGCCGTACTCTCCTAAGCGAAGCTGCTTGGCGCAAGAAACTTCTCCAGGCGGGCTTCAAACATATCAAATGCGAGCCTTTGGGCATACCAGGAGGCCGTCTCTTCTCGGCTACCAGCCTTTAAAAAGATGACTGTTAACTTCTACTGTCAACTGATCTAGCCGCTCAAGATTCACGTCTTCTTCAAAATGCCCACTCATGGTCGGTCAGTTTGCAGGCAAAGGGGACGGATTAAGATGTCTGCAAACAATAGACTTCTAGAATGCATAGGAGTCGAGTGTTCAAAAACGCGCAGCCCTGGTTGAACGTAGCAGGGGTTAAGAGCCGTTGTAAATGTTTAGCTCTCTATCACAGCACTGGGTTTTTGGTGTGCTGCGCCGAGCTGAGTACTTTTTCGTTCCATTTTCTAATAGTTCTTGTTTTCTGTAGGAGATTTATCATGGCAAAGACAATTGAACAAATCGTCGAATACATTCGGAATCATCGTTGCTACACACATCCAATCTTTAAAAACTGGGCTGTTGTCGAACCGACACCAGAGGTAGTCGGTGCCCTCTTCCACCAAATTCAAAGCTTTTGTGCTTCAACCCGCCCTGGTTGGAATTTCCCCAAAGCATTGGAGAACCTAGGTCTACAGGGAGAAAGCACGTTGCTACAGGAAATCGTGGATAGCGAGGCGAACCACGGTCCGGAACTCGCCACAATGGCCGGCTTCATTCTCAACTGTGCGGCGAAGGGCAATATTTGCTCCGATCTCTACAACCAGGCAGCCGTTGAAGGTAAGCTTAAGGAGTACTCGGACCAACTTCTGAGCAGTTTGCCAGGATATGACCCGAAGACCGGACTTACGATTCAGACCCGGAAAGCGATCGCTGTCTTTGTTCGGCGCAAGCTTACAGACCGCGAGTCCACTTTCCACAACCTTGGAGTAGCCTTAGCACTCGAGATCATCTCAAACTGCCAGCTAATTCCCGGCGAGAAGCACTGCTTGATCGATAGCGGTTTGTACGGTGCAAACATGGATTATTCCGAGATGCACTACCTACTTGAGCATTGGGGTGAGATCGGAGCGGAGCAACAGCACGAGAAAAACGCAATTGCGGCTGTCGCATCTATTCTTAATGAAGAGACCGAGCCTTTGATTATGGAAGGAGTGAATGATTTCCTCAACTCGCTAGCAGACCTATGGGATCTTCTGAACACCGCGCTGCTTCAGTCTGGCAACAAACGGGTGACTAGGGAAATCGCCCAAGTTGCTTAAGCTAAATACGCATCGGCATCTTTAAACATTTGGAACGTCTCTGTAAACTACTCCATGCTAACTTTACTATAGCAAGGGTTCAACCCTAACTTAGTGCTCAAAAAATTGCAAAAGAAAGTCGAGTTTTCAGGCAGGTTCACAAAGACAGCAAGGCATTAAAGTGGCAAGATACTCTGATTGCCTTTTACCTCCCATAGTACTTCATCCCGATTTATTGAAAAAGCTGTAGATCCTGCCTAGCTTTCTTCCCTACCAAAACAAGGTTTGGAGCGGTTATTCAGTTGGGGAAAACAGAATTTCGAGACAGTCAGTGTTATAAGCGCATTTTGCTCTTGGTAACCAGCAATCTGCCGTGAGTCAACCGAAGTGTTCGAGTAAGCCTATGGCAGCAAATCCCGCTATAGGATCTTGACGCAAGGGAGCATACAACACCTACAACAGGAGAGGAAAGTAATGACTGCTTATATGATCGGTATGATGAAAGTCACCGACAAAGGCGCTTACGAAGAGTATAAAAAGTACACACCAGTGGCGGTTGCTAAGTACGATGGCAAATTTCTCTCACGCGGCGGCACCAAAGTTACGCTGGAAGGTGAAGAAGAGTCCCGCCGGGTCGTGATTGTTGAATTCCCATCACTTGAGAAGGCTCAAGCGTTCTACAACTCATCAGATTACCAGCATGCGATTACCTACCGCAAAAACGCGGCAATAATGCAGTTGGTAGTGGTTGAAGGGTTTGAACAACTCGGATAACGCTGGCTTAGATCCCAAACATCGTCATTGACAATCGCCTCGTCGCTGAATTTTCCTTGGCAACGAGGCCATCCAGCAGTATATCAGCAAGTGGGACGATGCAATAGTTTGACGGGCATTGTACAAGGTCGCCAGCGTGCTTGTAACCTGTGCCAAGCAATGGTCGGAGTTGAAGGCTTGGCAATATGATTCCCAAAGCAGAGTGATCTCCAGCGTGTCCTTTGCGCAACTCACCTGCAAGCTTGCCTGGATCGTGCACCGCATGTGGCTCAAGGCTTCTGTTGCAAAAACTGTTTGAGCACAAAAGTCCCGCTTGTGTGGAATCTATCTATGTCGTTTTAGAAAGTTCATCAACCAATCTAGAATATTTACCAGAGAGAAGTAGCAAATGGAAATTGGTGTCCCTAAGGAAACCAAGGATCAGGAGTTTCGCGTTGGGCTAAGTCCGAGTAGCGTCCGGGTGTTGGGCGAGAATGGTCATACAATCTTTGTTGAAACAGGAGCCGGTGCTGGTGCTGGATTTACAGATGACGACTATCGACAAGCAGGGGCGCAAATTGTTTCCCAACCGGAATATGCCTGGAATCGCGATCTGGTTGTCAAAGTTAAAGAGCCGCTGCTGCCGGAGTACAGGTTTCTGCAAAAAGAGCAGCTATTGTTTACCTACCTACATTTGGCAGCTGACCGGAAGTTAACCGAGCATTTAATTGATTGTGGTGTAACGGCGATTGCCTACGAAACTGTAGAACAACCAAGCAGCAACAAACTACCTTTGCTGACACCCATGAGCAACATTGCTGGTCGTTTAGCAGTGCAATTTGGGGCAAGGTTCCTAGAACGTCAGCAAGGTGGTAAAGGAATTCTTTTGGGCGGTGTTCATGGGGTTAGACCAGGCAAAGTGGTGATTTTAGGCGGCGGTGTCGTTGGCACAGAAGCCGCGAAAATTGCTGTAGGTATGGGTGCCTCTGTCCAGATTTTAGATGTTAATGTTGAGCGTTTATCTTACTTAGAAACTTTATTTGGCTCTAGAGTCGAACTCGTGTACAGTAACTCCGCCCACATCGAAGCCGCAGTCAATGAAGCCGACTTGCTCATTGGTGCAGTTTTAATTCCCGGACGTAGGGCACCGATTTTAGTCAAGCGTGACTTAGTTAAACAAATGCGTCCTGGTTCTGTAATTATCGATGTTGCCGTGGATCAAGGCGGTTGCGTAGAAACTTTACATCCTACATCCCACACTCATCCAATCTACATTGAAGAGGGTGTGGTACATTATGGCGTTCCTAATATGCCAGGGGCTGTGCCTCGTACCGCAACGCAGGCGCTCAACAACAGTACCCTTCCTTACGTGCTGAAGTTGGCAAATTTTGGGATGAAGGCACTGGAAATTGAGTCTGCCTTAGTCAAAGGCGTAAATGTTCAAAATCATCACCTGGTTCATCCTGCGATACAGCAAGTGTTTCCCGACCTGGCTGTCAAAAGTATTGCCCATAAAACATTGCGGATTTTTGGAGAGGTCTGATGCAGTTTGCAAAGCGTTTAGAACCCCTGCAAGCCAATGTGTTTGCTGACATGGATCGGGCCAAGGCGAGGGCTTTGGCAGATGGGCGAGACTTAATTGACCTGTCGCTGGGTTCTTCTGACCTGCCAGCTGAGGCGCATGTCATCGAGGCGATCACTCACTCTCTAAATGATAAGAGTACCCACGGCTACTTGCTGTTTCACGGCACTCAAGCGTTTCGCCAAGCGGCAGCTAACTGGTACAAGCAAAAATTTGGCATCCCGGTTGACCCAGAAACCGAGGTACTGCCCCTGATTGGTTCTCAGGAAGGCACAGCCCATTTACCTCTAGCAGTGCTGAATCCAGGAGATTTTGCCCTCTTGCTCGATCCGAGCTATCCGTCCCATACTGGGGGAGTCTACTTAGCCAGTGGTCAGATTTATCCGATGCCACTACGAGCAGAGAACGGATTTTTGCCGATTTTTGAGGAGATTCCAGCGCCAGTCTTAGCCCAGTCTCGGATGATGGTGTTAAGCTATCCGCACAATCCTACTACTGCAATCGCACCGTTGTCTTTCTTCCAACAAGCTGTTGCGTTTTGCCAACAACACAATCTGGTGTTGGTTCACGATTTCCCTTACCCTGACCTGATATTTGCGGATTCAGCTGCCCCCTCAATTCTGGAAGCTGACCCGGATAAAAGTGTCTCCATTGAGTTCTTCACTCTCTCCAAATCATACAACATGGGAGGCTTTCGCATCGGCTATGCCATTGGAAATGCCCAGTTGATTCGGGCCTTACGGCAGGTAAAAATAGCTGTTGATTTCAACCAGTACCGGGGCATTTTGAATGGTGCAATTGCGGCCCTCACTGGTCCTCAAGACGGAGTCAAGTCCGCCGTCGCCACCTTCCGCCAGCGCCGAGATACTTTTATTAAAGCTCTTCATCGCGAAGGCTTGCAGGTTCCCACCCCGGCTGCCACGATGTATGCCTGGGCACAGCTGCCAGAACCTTGGGCTAATAATTCTGTAAAATTTTGCACCCAGCTAGTTGAAACAACTGGCGTGGCGGCTTCACCAGGTGCTGGGTTCGGTAAGTTTGGGGAAGGGTACGTCAGGTTTGCCTTGGTACACGAACCAGCTGTGCTTGAAACTGCGGTTGCCAGAATTGCTGCGTTTTTAAATGGCTCCTATGTAGGGTAAGGTTCACGGCTAATACCAGAAAACTACTACTTTTCAGACACTCTCCATTAATTCTGAATGTCACATTAGTTTAGCAGTAAGCCTATGAATTTCGATCTGCCTGACCACCCACAATTGCAGTTTTCTAATATTTATGCTGCTGCCCCTGTTCTTCCCAATCAAGACTATCTCATCGTCTTAGATACAACACTGCGCGATGGAGAGCAATCACCCGGAGCCACACTGAACAGCGAAGCAAAGCTGGTGATTGCCAAGCAGTTGGCTAGGCTGGGTGTGGATGTGATTGAGGGTGGCTTTCCCTTTGCCAGTTCCAGTGAGTTTAAAGCCGTTCAGGAAATCGCCCACTGTCTGGGCGTAGAGGATGGTCCTGTCATCTGTAGTCTGGCAAGAGCAATTCGGCAGGATATTCAAGCAGCAGCAGAAGCGCTCAAACCTGCTGCCCATGCCAGGATACACACATTTATTTCCACCTCAGACATCCATCTGGAGTATCAGATCAAAAAGTCGCGAGCGGAGGTTCTGGCGCTGGCGGAAGAAATGGTTGCTTACGCCAAATCTTTTACAGAGGATGTTGAATTTTCACCAATGGATGCAAGTCGCTCTGACCCTGAGTTTTTGTATCAGGTTTTAGAGCGAGTGATTGCAGCTGGTGCAACGACTGTCAACATTCCAGACACTGTGGGCTACACCACTCCCGAGGAATTTGGGATGCTGATCCGAGGCATTCGAGAAAATGTGCCCAACATTGAGCAGGCAATTATTTCTGTACACTGCCACAACGACTTGGGTTTGGCTGTTGCCAACACACTAGCAGCAATTCAGAACGGTGCACGGCAGGTAGAGTGCACAATCAACGGCATCGGCGAACGGGCTGGAAATGCCGCACTTGAAGAGATTGTGATGGCATTGCAGGTTCGTAAGCAGTATTTCAATCCTTATTTTGGTCGTCCTGTCGATTCCAAAGCGCCTCTGACCAAGATTAATACTCAAGAAATTTATCGCACTTCTCAGCTTGTTTCCAGCTTAACAGGAATTTTGGTTCAGCCTAACAAAGCAATCGTGGGAGCCAATGCTTTTGCCCATGAATCTGGCATTCACCAAGATGGAGTACTCAAGAACCGACTTACCTACGAGATTATGGATGCCCAGTCCATTGGTCTTTCAAAAAACCAGATCATCCTAGGCAAGCACTCTGGACGGAATGCCTTCCGCACGCGCCTTAAGGAACTGAACCTTGTTTTACCAGAACAGAACTTTAACAAAACCTTTTTGCGGTTTAAGGAACTAGCGGACAAAAAGAAAGAGATATCCGACTGGGATCTGAAGACGATTGTCAATTATGAGAACCGTACTTACCTTGAAGCAGGGTACTTAGATGCACATAAATAAGCAAAAGCAAATTGAGCGTCAGGTAAAAATGCTGGCGCTTACCGCCATCTGCATTGGTTTCTTCATGGTGTTGCTTGACAACTCAGTTGTGAACGTGGCTCTGAAGAGAATTCAGGAGAACCTTGATGCCGATGTGTCAGGACTTCAATGGGTAATTGACGGCTACGCACTCGTCTTCGCCTGCCTTCAGCTCACCGCAGGCACACTAGGCGACCGACTCGGAAGCAAACGAGTTTTCCTTGCAGGTCTCTTGGTGTTCACGGTAGCATCGGTGCTTTGCGGTCTCGCTGTCTCACTCTGGGATCTGCTGGCGGCTCGGGCTTTGCAGGGAGTTGGTGCCGCTCTGCTTGTTCCAGCATCCCTCTCGCTCATCAGCCACATATTTCTGGAGTCTGAGGAGCGAGCCAAAGCGATGGGTGCCTGGTCAACTGCCGGGGGGATCGCACTCGCCGCAGGTCCGGTTTTAGGTGGTCTCCTTATCGACACCCTTGGCTGGAGGAGCATATTTTTTATCAACCTACCTGTGGGCGTAGTTGCATACATCTTCACAGTCCGCTTCGTCTCCGCGTCACCCTGTTCCAAGCACCGTGAGTTCGACCTTGCTGGCCAAGTGACATGGGTTGCTGCCCTCTGCTCTCTCACTTTTGTGCTCATCGAAGGTAGTGCCCAAGGCTGGGGTTCTGTACTTATTATCGAAGTTCTGGGCATTTTTGCAGTGGCAGCAGCAGCCTTCATTGTTCTCGAACGTCGAGCTAAAAGCCCGATGCTCCCACTTGGGCTGTTCGCCATACCAACATTCTCGGCAGCAACCTTGGCGGCGCTCTTACAGAACTTTGCTTACTATGGAGTAATCTTCCTCCTCAGCCTCTTCTTGCAACAGGTGAGGGGTTACTCACCTCTAGTGACGGGGTTGGCTTTTCTGCCGATGACTGGCACCGTTGCGTTCGCAAGCACTCTCGCCGGACACCTCACTGGGCGCTTTGGTCCACGCTTACCTATGGTCGCTGGTTTGGCGCTTTGTAGCGTTGGCTTCATTACCTTGACCACTATTAACGCCACGACAAGCTACGTCGTCATCTTCATTATCCTGCTTCCAATTGGCTTTGGCGCTGGCCTTATTGTGCCACCCTTGGCTACTGCTCTCATCGGGGCTGCGCCGAAGGAGCGGTCAGGGGTTGCTTCGGGAATACTCAACACCAGTCGGCAAGTCGGCGGGTTGCTCGGAGTGGCGCTTCTCGGATCGCTGGTAAAAATGCACCACTCCTTCGTGGACGGTATGCACTTGGCTTTTATAACGGCGGGCGGTGCTCAACTGGTCAGTTGTGTCATCACGCTGCGCTACCTTCAAAGTGGAAAAACGCTAACAGAGGTCATTAGATCTTTTGCAAAAGCTAGACACAGAAACTGAGGTTGTTGTACAGACAGTTTTTTACAAAAACTTTTTGAATATAAAAGTTCCATTTGAGTGAAAGATGTTTATGCAGCCACTTGAAAGATTTGTGCAATGAACCTGACCTAATTGTGATTTCCCTTTTCCACTCCTTGAATTTGTCCCTTGCGAATCATGTTCATCATTTCGTACCCCCTCAACCTCCGCCCTACTGTGTAATGAACAGAAACCCAGACTGTAATTGACAATCGGTTATGGTAGTTGATTATATTATGTGCTATGTAATTAGAGTTCATTCTGCTGTAGGCAGTTTTTAAGTAGCAATAGAATAGGAAAGTTGCGCTAAAGATAAAAGCTTGTCTGAGCAAGCTTTTAGATATCAATCTTAAATCATAATTTTCTTTCATTAATTCAGTCGCATCAGTTGCACAGTTAATATATTAGGAGATGTCAGTTTAAATGGACCGTAATCGCACAACTAAAGAAAGATGAGCATAACAGAGGTAAAGATGGATGAGGTGAAGCTTTGTGGCTATATTCCCGGCGCAATAGGCAGGATCACAGAGCTTCACGCAACCTATTACAATGAGCACTGGGGGTTTGACCTAAATTTTGAATATCAAGTTGCAACGGAACTGTCAGAGTTTTTAATCCGTTTTAACGAGGCATCTGACGGTTTTTGGCTGGCTATTCTGGATGGAAAAATTGTGGGTTCAGTTGCTATCGACAGCAGTTCTGGCAGTACCGAAGGCGCACGTTTAAGATGGTTTATTGTCGCGCCAGAGTGCCAGGGGCACGGCGTTGGTCAGGCGCTGATGCGGGAGGCCATCAATTTTTGTAAGAAAGCGAATTTAAGCCGAGTTTGTTTATGGACTTTTTGCGGGCTTGATGCAGCCCGCTACCTATACGAAAAATACGGATTTACCCTTTGTAAGGAACACAAGGACAATCAATGGGGAAATACGGTCACTCATCAGATGTTCAAACTAAATATTTGAGTTTGTTCGCTATCAGGTCTTCTGATCTAAGAAACCATAAAAAAGTGGGGGCAAATGGAATTGCTACAAAAAAGTTGCTAACCTATTGAGGTACAATACTACTCCTTTATAGTTATTACCACAAAATCTATAGAGGAGTGAAAATGAAGTATAAACTACAACTCATTGCTGTAGCGTAAGATGGGCAGGAGGAAGTTGCTGTCGAAGTTGCACTCCTAAATAAGCCTTGCAAGCGCACAGACCAGCTTGCGTGATCGCAGCTAGTGCAGATTCTTTAATATTCGAGGTTCATCACCCCAACCCAGCCAAGGCACTCTCAAACGGTTCTAAGTCTCTAACGCTAGAAGGCTCTAAGCAATTGATGCTGGAGATGGCTCTCCTTGGCAAATTAACTAGTCGTTGGACTAAAACAACTGTCGTCACAACTGCAACACCGAAGTTTGCTCCACTTGTTTTTTCCACCAGGCATCTTTTGAGTCAATCCATCTCTCTTGGCTCTAATTCCATAGGTGGGAATGACTAATTCCATATTACCAACTGTTACCCATAATGGCGCGAGCGAGAAGCTGTGCCAAAAGAAGAAGCTGAATCGCCCAATCTTTGCACGCTAATGAACACATTGCTTACGTTTTCTAAAATTGGAGGTTATTAAGGATGATTAACAACACAGTTATGCAGTCCAGTATTGAAGCACCAAAAATCGATGTTCCTCAAAACAATGATGCCCTGTTGACTCGTATACAGAGCTTAGGACTAGCTAAAATTGAGCGACACGTCTTTATCTGTGCTGACCAGACAAGCGCTAAATGCTGCTCACTAGAAGCTTGTCTGGAATCTTGGGAATACTTGAAAAAGCGGCTTAAGGAGTTACAACTCGACAAGCCAACAGACGAACGTCTTGGTTGCATCTTTAGAACAAAAGCCAGCTGCTTGCGAGTTTGTTGTTCTGGACCGATAATAGCAGTTTATCCTGATGGTGTGTGGTATCGTCAAGCTACTCCAGAAGTGATTGAGCGAATTATTCAAGAGCATTTGATAGGTAATCAAGTGGTTCAGGAATATGCTTTAGTGCCACACCCGTGACCATTCGTCGGGTTGTGGTTTGCTTGGCTTGACAATTACTTTTGAGGCTGACTGCGTGATATTCCCTTTGCAGCGGTAAGAACTACTTTTGGATTAACTTGCCGAGACAGCCTAATTGTTTAAAGTTAAGGCATATCAAGGGTTTCAGTATTGCCAAAGTCTTAGAAGGAGAAACTTCGGACTAAACGTCCCAGCGTGATAAGCCCCTGCTCTAGGATGGGAGACCAAGGATAACCGCAGTTGAGACGGATGAAGTTGCGGTATTTGTCCTCGGCCGAAAAGATGGGGCCGGGGACGATGCTGATGCGCTCAGCCAGCGCCAGTCGCTGCAGTTCCAAGCTATCTACGGCCTTGGGCAACTCTACCCACAGAACGTACCCTCCTGTGGGGCTAGTTGCTTGGGTGTTGGTGGGGAAGTGATCATAAATGGTCTGGGTCACGCACTGAATCTGCTCTGAATAAGTTTTGCGGATGCGCCTGAGGTGTTGGTCGTAACCGCCACTTTGGAGGAATTCGGCAATGGTCACCTGGACGGGGGTGCTCGTGGTCACGCTGGTGATGAACTTCAGGTACTCCACCTGCGCCTGGTAACGCCCTGGAACACACCAACCTACCCGGTAGCCGGGGGCCAAAGTCTTGGTGAAGGAAGAACACAACAGAACAAGACCTTCGTTATCAAAGGCCTTGGCTGAGCTCGGGCGCGTGTTGCCAAAATACAAATCCCCTTGCAAGTCGTTTTCGATGAGCGGGCTTTCGTAGCGGGCGAGCATCTCTACCAGTCGCTTCTTATCATCGTCAGGCATGCAACTGCCTAGGGGGTTGTTGAAGTTGAGAGTGAAGAGGCAAGCTTTGATTTGCTTCTTCTTCAAGGCAACTTCAAGAGATTCCAGGCAGACCCCGTTGCGAGGATGTGTTGGTATCTCCAGAACTTTCATACTTAGGCTCGAAATCATCTGGATAATACCGTAGTAGGTAGGTGATTCGATGGCAATGGTGTCGCCAGGTTGAGCTACCGCCCTTAGACATAGGTTCATAGCCTCCATGCAGCCCGCGGTCGTGACGATCTCCTCGCTTGAAATCCCACTGCTCCAGTCTAAAGAGCGCCTTGCTAGCTGATGACGCAGGAGTTTGTTGCCAGGAACAACTTCATAGGTGTTGACCTGCTTTCCCAAGCGGCGGGAAACCCCGGTGAAAAGCCGATTGAGCTTAAGAGTGGGGAAAAGTTCCGCTCCTGGAATAGCCGCCCCGAAAGGAACGATATGTGGGTCACAGGAGGCTGCCAGCAATGACATCACCAACTGATTGATACTATCCCAGGTTGCATATGAAGTTTCACTGGAGGTATTGGACTCGGAGGGCAGTTTCTGAAACCGAGCCTTCACGTAGTAGCCGGACTGGGGTTTGGCCTCAATGAGGCCTCGGTTTTCCAGCAGCAAGTACGCTTGGAGTACGGTGGACAGGCTCACCCCCAGTTGTTTGTGGAGTTTACGCACTGAGGGAATGCGCTCTCCAGGTTTGAGGGCTCCTTGCTCAATCAAGCAAGCGAGCCGTTCGGCTACCTGCTCATAGAGTGTACTCTTTTGGTGTGATGAGACAGTGTCAAAAAGCATTTGGTTAACTGAGTTCAACGTAAAAAACAGGACTAAAAAGCAGTAGCAGGAAGCTATGCCAGAAGGCTTTTTCTCCTGGTACTCCCTTCCCATTCCAAGATTTACTTAAGCAAAGCACATAAATGTGCTCAATCGTCTTCTATATCTGATTTCTTGCCCTTTCGCCACCTTCAAAACACTCAGTGATAATGAGCGAACGGGTAGTTCTTCTTCCAAAAATGCCATTTTTTTAAGTTTTTTTCTGAACTAGCCAACACTAAGCAGCTAATGTGAGCTGTTTCTCCCACCTGTATAGGAGATCACCATACCCCTCTCGATATTGTCCAGATCGAGTACCACAAGGGTGTACCTGTTTCCAAAATTTTTGTCCGCTTCCGACTTACGCCTCACCTCCTGAAGATTTTGCAAATTCTTGGGGGTAAGTGCAATGCCACGCTTGCATCTCCAATTTTGTAAACTCATGTGTCAAAAATGCTAATAAGGTTTACCAACTGATTTTTCAAACTCTCACCCGCTTAACCTACTCTCTTGTGCACATGAAATAATAAACTGAGTATGTTTCCTCCTTCATCAATAGCTTGGTCTTATGGATTCACAACAAGCTAACAAGGTTTATCGTGTTTACTACTCAATTGTAAATGTAAATCCACTTAACTAGCTTTAAACAACCACCACATTGGTTAATCTGCCTAAAGGAAGATTAAGTAAAGCGGTTAATCAACCCTAAATAGATGAAGACGGTATTATCAACTTAACTTATAATCGACAAGATTAAGCAGGATAACTGCCGCATATGCAGTCAGGGGTCTTGTTATGCAGCTGTCTTGATGCCAGTCAACTCGCACCATCTGTCAAATCGCTGGTGCATCACTTGGCGATATTCTTAAGCAGTAGTCCTGGTTGTTTGGGGTGGAAGTGACCGCAAATGAACTTGAAAGCTGAAAGAAACCGTTGCGCCTGTCCTGGGGACTTAAACTTACGCATTCGCTTTTCTCTCAAACGAGTCGGCTGATGGGAGTTCTCCGCTCGATTGTTCAGTCCTTTGTGCTGGCGGTGTTCCACCCCTTTGAGAATTTCCTTTTTAGCTGCCGCGTAGCTCTTAAGCTTGTCCGTTACAATTACCCGTGGAGCAAACCCCTGCTTCTTAAGTAGTTTACGGAAGAACTTTTTGGCAACCGTCTTATCGAGATGGCTCTGCATCACTGGTGTTTAGACTAGTTCGCGGTGCGAAACTCCAAACCTTTACGGAGATTGATGTACATCAAATATAACCGCACCCACTCAAAACTTGAGCAGGGAATTTATAGTACATTTTAACTATAGATGTCACCAGGACAATCAAGGATGCGCTCGCCTACGGTGGGCGGAACGCCATCGCATCCTTGAGTGCGTTGTAGGCGATCGCGCCTATAAAATAAATTGACGAGCGCGATTTTCTCTTCTTCAAGTCTCTTGGGATAAAAATGATGACTGAATCTCAATGAAAGATGAATTTTTTTATTTAAATTATTTTTGAGTATATTTTAATAGTTCACCTAATAAAAGTATCTTTTTAAGTATTACAGGGTTATAGATTTCTTTTTTGTGTGATGTTACGGAAAAAATATTAATTTTCTCAAGAATTCAACATGGGGATTCAGTTAATAGGATAAATGGATGATTTCATTTATAAAATAGATAAACTCCTTTCGGATGGGAAATTGTTTCGGTTATTTGAATCCGATTTATCAAAGCGTTATCCCAACACAATTGAACTTTGAAGAAAGGCAGAGGGCAGGAGGCAGAAGGCAGAAGGAGCAGTCGGATGGGGATTCAAACCCCAACCGATTGAAGACACCGTGTAGACGGTGGGGTTTTATACCCAGTTGGCTCCAGCCAGAAGGCTGAATCAAAGACATAATTTATACCTTCTGCCCTCTGCCCTCTGCCTTCTGCCTTCCGCCGAAGGCGGATAAAACTGGAAGAAATTCAACGAGGCGTCGAAGTAATATTGCGAATGTTAGTATTGAAGCACTTCCGGTGTTTGAGCTATGAAAAAACTATTTCAAATGTTAACAAAAGCTTAGTTTTCAGACAATTTTGTCGAATTTATTTTCATCCAATTCCCAGCAAAAGCACTTTAATTCGTTGGTCAAATCAGATTCGTCAAGAAACCTTGTCACAATTTAACCAACGTCTGACTCAGATAGCAACTCAGTTGCGAATAACTCAGGGTAGAAAGATAAGAACAGATGGTACAGTAGTTGCTACTAATATTCACTTCCCCTCAGATAATAGTTTGTTAGTCGATGGAGTTAAAGTTATTAGTCGTCTTTTATCCCAAGCAAAAGCAATTATTTTAGCTTCAAAAAATATTAACTTAAGTATTTTTCGTAATCGTCACCGCACAGCCAGAAGAATTTCTCGACAAATTGATAATTTATCTAAAACGAGAAATCAATTGGGTCGTCAAAAAAGAGAACAATTGTACTCCAAATTAATTGAAGTGACTCAAGCTAGTGTGTAATGTCTGTAAAAAGTCGTGGGGTATCGAGGATCTAGAAAACAAGGCTGGTCACTTTTTTTTGTCCTAATGTACTAGCTTAAAACAGGCTCAAAAAGTGAAGATTATGCTGGAAAATTTAAAATCCTCAGATTCCCAGAAGCTACTTCAAATATTTGCAATTTTTCTACCTCGTGTAGAACAAGTTATTGAACAAACTCGTAGACGAATTTTTCTTCAAGAGAAAGTGTCCGCTTCCGAAAAAATTGTGAGTTTATTTGAATCTCATACAGATATAATATGTCGAGGTAAAATCAATGTAGATGTCGAGTTTGGGCATAAAGTTTGGTTAGACGAAGTTGACGGGGGTATTATCAGTAATTATCGAATTTTAAAGGGTAATCCTCATGATACTCAACAAGAGCGTCCCAAGTCTCGATCAACAGGCTCGAAAATTTTGGTTCACCGCCAAAAGTCGTGACTACAGACAGAGGTGTTTACTCTCAAACAAACGAAAATTATGCTGCTGTGTTAGGAGTAAAAGAAGTAATTTTACCTAAAGGCGGTTATCGAAGTAAAGAACAAATCAAGCATGAAAGAAAAAGAAATTTTAAAAAAGCTCGTCGTTGGCATAACGAAGTAGAAGGACGTATCAGTTTTCTGAAACGTTGTTTTGGCTTACAACGCTGTTTATATCGGGGAGAGTTGGGATTCTCTCGTTGGGTTGGCTGGGGAATTATTGCTCATAATTTAACTATTCTTAGTCAAGGTACTCTCAAAAATAAAATAAATATTTCGGCTTAATTTTAAGTTTTTTACCATCCAAACATTTGATATTACTAAAGTATTGTTTTCCCAAAAAGGAGCAAGATATTTAAATTTTACTTTGCTATAACCATATGGTTAACACATATAACTATTGATTATTAACAAAGTTTTATATCTAATTTATTCAACAGTTTCGCACCGCGAACTAGTCTAAACTCCAGTTCTTAACTCAGCACCACTGGGTTGTTTTTTCATGCTTTAGTCTAAACACCAGTTTTAATTAACTTTTGACATCACGCAACGCACAAATAATTCACTCTTTTGACACCCGTTGGGTACAGATAAAGCGCTCTCTCTAGCAAGCCGAGCCTTAACCTCACAAACGCTCTCAAGAGTCAACCGTCGCCAAAAATACTGTCCAAATCCTGTGACGAAGCTTTGCCTTGAACCATTGAAGTTGGTCGCTGAGGCTGTTCAACTTCATGGTTAGTATCGGACTCTGGAGTTGTCTTACTGTCGTTATAGGCAATTGTCTTGGCATTCACCGTCACGCTCTCTAGGGGTGTAACCTGTGGTAGCACAAACTGCGGTTGCTCCACAGACATAGCCAAACGCATATTACTACCATGCTTGTTCAAAGAATCCTGCGCCTCCCAACAAGCGAAACGCAATTGCTCGCTCGTATAATTGCCACTTACAAACCGTGCATACGGCAACAAAGCCGCCACCAAAATATCAGCCACCTTCCGGTTCACTTCTTCCTTGGGCAGAGAATTCAAATAATCAGCCACCTCCGCCATTGGGTCCCCCGAATAAGGTTGGAGACGCAACGATAGCGAAACACGCTTTCTCCTAACTCTAGTCATTAGGACCCCTCCAGTGAAAGCAAATAATCAAATAATCCAAAGCAGTCCACAAGACGAGCCGATATGCATTGTTCCCCAGACTGCTCGTCTGACAGAGCGAAAGAAAGTTTAACTTGCTCAGTAATGCCACTACCCCAAATCATCGGTGTGTGATGTCTGCTGTAATCTTTGGTTCTGTATTCATCGGTTCTCTCCTTTGCGCGGTTCCCCCATCTGTAATGTTCATTTATATAAGGTTTGCAATTAAAATAATTCTCCAGCTCCGGCTCAACGTGGTAAGCTGCACCCCCACCAATAATCACCTCATCCAACTCAGTTGGTAAAACCCGATTCATCCAGCGCTGCAATTTATCCCAATACGACTCCGTGGCAGTTTTAATAGCATTACCAATATCTTGAATTTCAGATGCTCTAAGATTGGGGTCTTTGGCACTAGCTAAAGTTTTAATAGATGGGGACGCAACCCAGTTAGGGTAACGGGTGTATTTATAGTCCGCACTGTATATTTCATTTTTGAGAGCGTAACGTGCGGAAAATATAGCTCCTGCCAAACGCTCTCGGTCTAGCCCACTCGTCATTTCAATAACCATATCCAGCATAGTGGAAAACCCCAACAGCGGACTATCTCCCGACTTTAACTGTCCCCGGTCGAAGTAAAGCGCAGTTGTATTGCGATGACCAAACATCAGCACACCCAACTGTTGGGAACGCAACCAATCAATACCTTGCTGCTTAATCCGAATAGCTGCTAATCCCCCACCTTCGCTCCCGGCATAAAAAGCGTTCCAGGCTCACCTTCAATGCCATTTTACGTACCTGAAAGCCAGCCAACATTTTCTGCAACTGTTCGGAGAACTTTTTCCGATCTGAGTACTCATTCCAAGGGAGAAGTAGTGCCAATTCTACCTTAAGAGTCTTTTTGGACGACACCTTGATTTTCGACATTTCTACAATCAGCCCAATTGCCCCCAATACTTTCCACAAAGCATTTTCATATTTCAGTTCGCCCAATCGGTCTTGTGGGTCAAAAGAAGATGCGAAATCTCCCAGGACAACCACACGAGAATTCCACTCCACCCATAATTGTTGGTCGGGATGGGGGCTGCCAATCCACCCCAGACGTGCCATATAATTATCGAGTTTAGTCTTGCTAATTTCCTCCAATATTGGTGGCATCAATAAATAATTGGGTTTTTGAGAGCCTGCTAGCTGATAAATAATCTTGGTTTGCGAGCCTCCCACGTCCACGCTGAGATAAATATCAGTCATGCAAAAAGTATTCTAAACACTACGGCACTATCTTGGCTCAACAATGCCTCAAATCGCCTCCAAAAATCCACGGAGAATGCACCATATAGTATTTCAATTGCCCTATCAGTTAGAGATAACGGTCAAGACAAATTGTGCTGACATTGCACTCATACTGTGCCACGTTCGCACTCATAAGCTACCCCCAAGCCGATTTCGGGTAGGTGGACTAAAATAGTCGTACTCACTACGGTTATTTGCCCTGCGGGTTGCCTGTGGCAATGCCTCGCTGTCGCTCGTCACAAATAACCTGCGTTCGCCCCATAGGGGGAAGAATCACGGGTGCAACAATAACTTTTTTTCGGCATCCCATCCCAATTAATTCATCTTCCCATTAATCAGTAACGCCAGAACCAGAAAAACCACGATGATTCAACGCCTTTTATGACATACGGTTACGCGATCGCCCGCACTAAAAAACTCAAACGCAGCAATCTTGCTGGCAGTGAGGCACATACTGCCCGAACACGCGAAACCCCCAACGCGGATTCAGAGATTCAAAACATCAGGCTTATTGGCAGCGATGACCCAAATGAAAAACTTGAAGATTTGGTGCTGACGAAAATTGGGCAATATGAACAAAAGCGCAAAATTCGCACCGATGCTGTTTACTGTGTCGAGATTCTTCTGACGGCATCTCCCCAGTACTATCGTCCAGACGACCCAACCCGCGCCGGGTACTATCACTCAGACAAACTTAAACAATGGGTTGATGCAAATCTCACATGGTTGGACGAGACGAGAGAGCGATCGCATTGTCCGCGCCGAACTGCACCTTGATGAGGCGACACCCCACTTACATGCATACTTCGTTCCACTCGACTCCAAGGGACAACTCCGGTGCAATCACTTTTTCGACGGTCGTCAGAAAATGCAAGCTTTTCAGGATTCCTACCACACCGCGATGCAAGACCTGGGGTTAGAAAGAGGCATCAAGGGGAGTAAGGCGCAACACCAGGATATTAAGGACTTTTACAGGATTGTCGAAGAGGGAAAAGACCTCTCTTCAGGGAAACTCTCCCCCCAACAACTCCAAGCCAAGGCTGCCGATCGTGACCGGGCAGTTAAACGTAAGTCCGAATTGGAACTGACTGCCAAATATCTGGTTAAAGAAAACGAAAAACTTCAAGCACTTAAACAGCAACTAGAAGCCGAAAATCAACAGTTGCGTTCTGAGCTATCCCAACAAGCGGAACAACTGCGCGACCTCCCGCTCGACTCGGTGGCTTGGCAGTTGGGATTGACCAAAACCAAGGGGGATGATAAGTATCATGGAGAAAACCACATCATTAATATAGATAGAACTCAGTGGTATGACTTTCATCCGTCTCAGGACAAAGGTGGTGGCGGGGCAATTGACCTGGTGATGCACGTCAACCAGTGCGATTTCAAGGAAGCGCGAGCGTGGCTTCAAGACCGATTTGGAGAATCAGATATGCTGCGAGCAGTCACCCACCACGCTCGTACACAAGCGCTCAAAGTTGTTAAGTCATCTCCTTCCCCCCAGTTTGTGCCACCAGCAGAGGACGAATCGAACTGGCAAGCGGTACACAACTACCTCACCCAAAAACGGGGACTGCCTGAAAACTTGGTAGTTGGTCTTAAAGAGCGGGGATTAATTTATGCTGACTCCAACCAAAATGCCGTGTTTTTAATGCGGTCACTAGATGGTGAGACTGTAGGCGCATTTCTACGGGGGACAAGAGGAGAAAACAACACCTTCATGGGTTATGCCCCAGGAACCAAACGTACCGATGGGTGGTTTTATGTAGGTAGGGGAGGACAACCAGATGATGAAATCCACACATGTGTGCTGTGCAAATCCCCCATCGATGCTTTATCAAAAGCAGTGTTGTCACTCTCAGATAACAAGGGAATGCCCCAGGAAAAGACAATGTACCTAGCAGCAGATAGTGCCAAGAGCTTGCCCCTAGAATTCCTCAAGCGCTTACCCAAGGTGATAGCTGCTTTTGGCAACGATGATGCTGGCAACAGTATGGCACAAACCATTAAGGAACTGTTGCCATCCTCCTTCTTTGTGCGACCACAAACACTCGATTGGAATGAACAACTGCGCTATAACCACACATTTCCGGAAAAACAGCGGCAGTCCAAATCATTGCATCGGGGATTAGAACTCTAGTTACGTACCAACACAATAACATTACCGCTCATAGAAACCGCTGACATTGCTACCCAAAGATAGCCAATGCTAGACAACTACGTTTGTAATCTTAGTCCAAAGGTCTAAAACTACAGGGGTAAACGGCAATCCCACTATTCCCTCAAAAATATCGGGAATTACTTTTCTCGCTATATTCATACTTCCATTGGTGTCAGCATTTATTGTTCTACCAGTGGAAGTTTTGTATAAACCGCGTTTAACACGTTTACCGCTAAATACTGGTTTAACATCAGTCTTAGCTCTGTAAACTGGCAACTTATCGCCGTCCAACGCACTAGCAATACTTGTGTAACTTTCTTCTGTGAGAGTCACTTTAATTCCTGCTAATTGTGCCTTATAGGTCAACATACTAATCAGTTTGGCATGAGGAATCTTGGTAAAATCTTGATTATTCTTTTTCCCAATGTTAATATCCTGTTTCCAACCTTGATTATTACCAATAATTAAATGACCAATATTGTTTAACTTACACCAATCAATTACACGACGGCTAACGGTATGAAGATAATTATCTATCCTTCTATCGCGCTTTCCATTTAATGATTTGATTTGACGATACGCTTGGACTGATTGCGCTAAGGCTACTCTCTTATTGAAGAATTGGTTAATACTTTTCAACGGTCTACCATTTACCAGTAACGGTTTTACCCCGGATTGGTTGGATGTTATAGCCATTAAATTGTTTAAACCAAGGTCTGCACCAGCAACGCCCACCGCATTGGTATGGCGCGTATCTTCTATCGAGTAAACAACTTCAATAACGTAATGGTCAAGTTTAGGAACTATCCGCACTTGGTTAACGCTTTTAGCGTTCGTTGTCAACTCAATACTAGTCTGAGATAGCTTGACAATTCCTTTGATTAAGGCAGGTTTTGATATCGCGTCAATCGGGTAAATAACAATATTTCTACCGCGCTCTTTATGTTTATATCCAGGCATTTTTGGTTTACCTAAATACTTCTCTGGATACTTTGACCAATCCTTGAGCGCGGCTAACCATCCCTTCCAGGATTCAGAAACTCTACGCACAATCTGTTTACTAACTTTAGTTGGTAAATAGCGATAAGCTGTCTTATTTTTGGTTTGATGATAAATATCAATTGAGTTGTAATATTTCTTAGTTTCAAAAAAGTATTGACGTTGCACATAGTTTGCACAATTGTACAAATGTTTGGATTGAAAAGCTAAGTAATCGCATTCAAACCAAAATTTGTGCTGTCTATTAATGACGTGTTTCTCTACTAACTGCATTGAGCCGACCTCTCAATATATATTAAAATGCATGATAACAAGCATAGCGAGTAATAGTCAATGCCTTTTGAAAAAAATAATTCACATCGGTATGAAAGAAAGTCAAAACGACCCCTAGGTAAGATGATTGGCTTTAGAGGGTATGAAAATCAGAGCGAACAAATCAAAGCCGTTCCTGACTGGCAAGAACGGCTAAGAGATTTTGTTGAGGAGTTGATTGCGGAAAACTCTCCCCCAAATGAGTAGCAATGGGTAAAAATGGGGAAGAATTAGGTGACAGTTACGAACCCCCATCCCCACTAGCCCCTGCGGTGCCTGCATTGGTGGATATTTGACTGTTGCGGCGACACCCACCCTAACAAATCCTCTAGTTTGGATCTACCTGGGTAGTTGTAGCGATGTGCCTATTTATGATCGCATTTAAATTTTTGTAACGCGATCATATTATGCTGGTGGCTAAAATTGTAAAATATTATCTTTAAATAGATGAAAAGTTATATGTAATAACTGATTGTCGGTTTTCACACAATTAAAATAGGAAAAACTTTAATGCTAAATAAATGTATTTTTGGTGTTTTTTTTGTTGTAATAACTGCGATGACAACTATTGCTGTTAATGCAAGCGATGGAAGTAACACAAAGAATAGCGTTGATGGTGTCCACAAGATGCTTGAGAAGCATGAGCTTGTAGGAAAGTCTTGCTGCGCGGATGAGTTTGGAAACTGTATAAGTTGCTTTATTGATCGACGCAATTTCTAATTACCGAAGCGTTTTGTATCAATCAATAGTATCGAAAAGTAATCAAAATAAAACCCACTTTTTAAACTAAGTGGGTTTTATTTATATCAATAATTTAACAATCGCTATATTCTTCGGCAGATTCGTACTTCAGCAATGAGTCGCTCAAAACTTCGTTAACAGTGCGTTGCAACTCGATAATAATCAATAAGAAATCTGTAACTAGTTGATTGTTTTTCCCGTCGCGATGTTCGCACCATTTTTGATAAGCGCGATTCCTTAGAGCATCAGCGTCAAGTTTCCGGCATTTGCGGAACCTAGAGTCCTAGCCAACAAGCTGCTGGGAAAACCTGTGGCTGAGGTTCCAATTAGCTCTATGGACTCGGAGGCATTCACGGTCAAATTCCCTCCATTTCCTGTAGCTGGTGTAAATTGTGAATTCCGTATAAATCCACTAGAATCTGTTGATACCTCTGCCCCATCTTGAATACGCAGTCTACCAGTGTTGATCGTTATGTCACCTGCCTTACCGGCAGCGCTGGTAAAACTAGACAATGCACTGGGCTGGGTTTGAGAAGTCTTTGGATCTATAAAGCTACCAATTAAGTCTACAGACCTGGAGGCGTTCACTGTCAATCTTCCTCCCGCACCGAATCCAATAGTATTAGATAAAACTTGTGCGCCATCCCGAACAATTAATTTCTCACTAGTAATCGTTAAGTCTCCACCATCTCCGACACCCCTAGCCTGACTTCTCAAGCGCGTATTATAACCAATTAGTTCGACATCTCTACCTTGTACCTGGATATTACCTGAGCTGCCATCTCTGTTATTGGCATCTACTTGTGATGGAATCTGAGAACTGTCAACAGCTCGCAGTCTTAATTGAATGTTTTGGAAATTCTGAACCCCAGAATAGCCCAAAACCCAGCCTTGGTTTATTGGGTTAAGACTGACCAAACTATCAAGAGCGACACTTCCTATCTCAATTCGTCCCGACGGTGCTGTTAAATTTCCGCCCTCAAATATCACATCACCGCCTACAAGTGCTAAGGTTTTGCCTGTTGGCACCTGTAGACCAACGGGGAATCCAAAACTATTGATTGCCCCACCTGGACTAGCTTGAGATTGGTTGCGGATGGGTGCCGCAGTTGCTCCGAATTGTAAGCCAATAGGAACACTTACTGTCAGCAGGGGTGCGGTTATTGTATCTGTAGCACTAAACTTAGTACCATCGGCAAAATTCAAACTAGCGGCTGTACTTGCTACAAATGAACCACCGATGTTGAGGGAAGCATTGGAACCAAAAATAATCCCGTTGGGATTAATCAAAAACACGTTGGCTGTGCCGTTGGCTCGGAGTATGCCATCAATATTAGAAGTAGACTGACCCGTTACCCGGCTAATAATGTTCTGAATATCGAAGGCATTGTTAAAGTAAGCCGCACTTCCAGTAGGTACGGAAAACATCTCAAAACTGTGGAAAAGATTGCCCCCAAATCGGGTTCCACCTTCAATAATTCTTATGTTGTCTTGTGTTGTAATGCGAGAATTGTTAGGTAGAGTAACATCTGGGACAATTTGGGCAATAGCACAGCTTTCCCAGAAAGCTATTGCACCAACTATTACAATTCCTAGCCCTTTAAACCTGCCCAAAAGAATGCTGATAGTGCAACCCCTCCATGCTCTCTTCTCTGTTGCTGAATAACAGTAACTCTGTACCTATATTACTCCCTTCCCGGTGTTCAATTGAGGAACCACATTAGCTGTGTCATATTGGTCTCAAATCAACTGAAAATGATTCGACATCTCCAGAAAAGACGTAGAGACGTAGCACTTGGTAGTCTCTTGGGTTCGGGCAACGCATAATTAATTTCTACGCCTATGTCTATTGCCTACCATACAGTAGGCACGCGCTTGCCCTCTTATGCTTACTGTAATTAAGTTTTAGCAGTCGCCCTAAATTCTGTCTATTCCTGTGATAAAGATTTTTATCACAGGAAAAATACGCTCAAAGCCTGAATTCGGGCGTGAGAATGAAGCATTGAATCCGGTTGAAATTTTATCCTGATCACTTTCCATCAGTCAGAGCGCGTACATTTTGGTGACAATGCTCAAAGCACGCGAATTATAGCTACCGTTGCGCCTTTATTCTTTCTTTTAAACTAGATTGGTAGTAAATTAGTCAATACGTCTGGTTTAATCGAGAGGTATTCAGCAACTTATACAGTTTCCAAACTCATCCGCGCAGCAAGGCTTTCCTAGAAGCTCTTGCTTTTCAGGCACCTTGCCGAAGTTAGACTTCTTCTGGCTCTCACTTGTTTGCTGCTTAATCTCGTCTTTTGACTGCTGTATTTTTTGAGAATCCATGACTTTTTTTCTCCTAGCAATATAGTAGATTTATGGAAATGCATAGTACCAATGATGGTGCATGGTACTGTCTGTTAACCGAGCGGAGCTTTGAGTAGCAGTCGAACTAACAATTGAGTGAAGTAAGTTCAACTTTTTCCTTCTGCATTCTTAATAGGTTTAATTGAAATAAACTTATGCATTTAGAAAAAATGCCTTACATTGGCACGAGCGATCGCTCGATCGCTGGTGATGGTGCGACTGGGGGACACTCGTCGCAAGCTATGAGGCGCTCACTCTCCGTTACAAGTGCCTTACTTGCCGTTTCTCAAGCATATCCCCACCCACAGCACTGCCCGTCGCCAAAATCTACACCAATTGCTTGCAAGGCATACTTGTACTTATCAAAAATACAAATGCTTGACTTCAAGTTCTTCACTGGGAGCAACTTGAATTGAGCGACAAAATTCTTCAGAAGAAAGCATTTAGCACAAAACTATTCGTTCTTCCTTAACAACTTAAATTATGATGTAGGCGCAATAAAAGCTAATCTTTCCCTCTTTTGTTAAGAAAGGCTAACCTTTCCCTCTCCGATTGAGAAAGCAATGCCCAAGCCACTTGCCTCTCCTGAAGTTCATAAAGTTCAAGAAAATCCACAACCAATTCCCACGAGTCGCACCCACATAGAATTTCAGGCATACTCAATTCAAATTCTACTATTTGTTGCGAGTCGCGGTTTAGCCGAATTTCCTCCAACTGTTCTTTATCCACAGCCGGTTCGACTTTTATAAGCTTATTAACCAAATGCGGATTTTCTAACGGGTCTAAATCCGGTACAAAAACTGTCCCCGACTGGCTGGAGATATAGTATTTCTTATATCTTTGGCTAGTTGGGGACAGTTTTGGGGGTTCAAAAAATCTCTTGTCAATCGCCTCTAACACAAAACGTGTCGTGTCGTCAAGTTGAGGTAAGGTGGTAGGGTCAAAGTGGTAGAAATACTTTCTTTCCCCCCCTCCAACACGATGGCGATCGCGCACTATGACAACACCAATTTTCGACAAAACTCGTCTTAGCAAGTAAACCGGATCGCTATCAGCATCAGCATTAATCGCCAACACAGCACGCAGTTTGTAAGAATTTTTTACACAAACCCGTTTAAAATCAACAATTAATTCCTCATCAGCAGTCCAATGCCCAAGTTTTCTACTCAACTTATCAACCAAAGAAGGCACACCCAAATCACACAGCACGCTTGCTTGCATTGCACGGGAGCGCATATCCCAAATCTCATCACCGTAGTTAAGGGATTTTAGCCAGCGCTCAACATCAAACATTTTTTGTTTGTCCAGATTGGACATAGCCCAGCGTAATTCCAGCTGACTGATATAATCTGGGTCTTTAAAGTGTTTTTCGTATATAAAATCAGCATCAAAATCAAAACCTGGTAATCTATGTTTTAAAATTGCTTTTGTAGCTTTGTGTCTATCCTCTGGTGTTAGCATCATCGATTCCCAAAGCTTTAGAGCTTGCTGATAACTTATATCTTCCGCTTCATAGATAGATGAAGATTCCTCTTTTAGCCATTCGTCGCGAGCTTCATTAATCTTCTTAAAAGACTCGTAAACTTGCATAGGCATTTCTGAAGCGTTATGTCCTATATTCTGTAAATCTCGAATCAGCGATTCTCGCAAATTAGCACGACTGTGATTATCAAGTGCTGTATAGCTACAAACAGCTTTAAAATGTGGTGATTGCCACTTATTAGAAGTAAAATTCATCAATTGTTCCAGATTGTCAATAATACTAGTAGCCTCGTTTTTGTCAGGTAAATAATTGCAGATTCCCAACAAATCTATAGCTTGTTGGTGGTTGTTAAAATAATTGCGAGCCACAACTTCTGGAAGCGGAGAGCGAGAAGCGTGATTATCCAAGAGAGAATAAGTTTTGCAGAAGACAATTCGCTCTACAGGCTGTCTGTACCGTGCCAACATCTGCATAATTTGACGGTGGTTTATCACCCCAAAAAATGTACCGTACACCCGCTCAAAATAAGGAAGAGTAATATCTAAGCTACTTTCAGCAGTAGGAGATATCAATACTACTTGCGGTTTATTTTCTGCTAAATACTCGTTGGGTTTTTGCAGGAAACTGTTAACAGCATGGCTTGTCTCTGGGTCAGCTTTTGTCATGCTATCAACTCGTAAAACATCAAGATTAAAAGACTCTAAAACGCTTTGTAAACCAACTAAGTTGCGTTGTGCGTCACTGACAATTAGCAATTTATTGCCAAGAGCAGCATCATAAACAAGTCCTTTCTCAAAGCCCCCACGAGCATTTTTCATTTCACGGACTTTACCACTTTTAAATACTTTCTTTTCGCCACCATATACGCTTACCTTCCATGCTGGAACTTGTCCTTTGTTCCAAATTCCAAATATGTTTTTCCCAGAAATTTCTTGTAAATATTTAGAAGAAATTGCAGTTAGGTCAGCGTCGAAACAGAAGATATAATCAGCTTCACGTATCAGGCGAACAAAACTTTCAATAATAATCTTGCGACGCTTGCGGCAGGTGCTTCCTGCTAGCATCTGCTGCAAGAGTTTATCGACTTCTTCGAGGATTAAGACTTTTCGGGATGATAATAAAAAGCAAGAATCAACACAAGCAGCAATCCAAGAACAAACCGAGCGCAACTTTTTATTTAAACGCTTGTCGTCAGTGGAAATATCATGGAGGTGAATGACTTTATCTTGAGATTTTTCACAAAATTGTTGTAGTAAAGAATTACGGTAAGATAATACGGTTCCTTGACTAAAATGTTCGACAATTTTGAGGGCAAGTGTAGATTTACCAGTTGCCATTCCCGATTTCAAAAGATAAACACCTTTGGCGAGATTATTGAGGTTTAAGTTAAGGAATCTCTCTGATTTTATCGAATCTGCCCACGGGGAGAAATCTTCTAAATATTGTTGCGCTGCTTGAACTCGTTCTTTATAATCACCAAAGTTAAGTTGTTTAGAGTCAAACCAATTATCCTCTGACTGGAGTCCACCATGCTCACGGGCATACGCTAGGAATTGCTGCCAACTGATATAATCAATTTCGGTAAAGAGCGGCAGTTCGTCGATATCCTGGTGCTGTTCCTTATCAATTTGTCCCCACCAACCAACACGGACGAATAACCCCAGGCTGTGGAAGAATTCGTATTGACGAATCCAGCGACGCATTACTTGGGGGTTTTTCACGTCCCCGGCATCTGGGCAGATGTTGATTGTGTGGATAATTTTGGTAGTGATTAGTTCTTGAAATTGCTCTCCAGATCCGCTAAAATTGCCACCGGCTGCCCCAACAAACAGTTTGTTAAAATGTATAGCAGCAATTAATGGTTTGGGCAATCCTTCAGCTACAAAAGCCTCCCCACCAAATTCCTCTCCTGTCCAGGAGCAATCGGAGCTAAAAATAGCAAAGCCAGGGATAATGGTAATGGGCAGCTCGCCATTTTGTAGATGTGAGGATTTATAGCCCTTGGGCCATCTGTACTTACCTCCATCTGGAGAGCCATCTAATCGATACTGCCCGCCAGCAATTAATCCTTCGAGGGTGAAGGCAGGCATAAAGATTGCACTATCAGCAACCGCAAGGGAGCCACTACGCACGCCAGGATAATTCGAGGGAAACAAAGCTGGTAGTTTTTCGCGAGGACTTACGCTGAAAAATCCCGATAAATTAATTTGCTCATCACTTAAACCCCTTGCTCTAAGGGAATCTCTGTGACGGCTGGATAAGCCGAAGTATTTGTGAAGCTGCCGAGCGTATTTATCAATTTCCTGTATGGAGAGCTTGCTCTTAGCCTCAGCTGCCTTCTCCTCTCGACGGCGGCGCTCTTTCTCCTCACGCCACTCCGGATGCTGTGAAGAGTAATGGCTGCCATCAGAACGTTCCGCAACCAAAATTCCCCAAAATGCGCCACCGTTGACATCCTTAAGATAGCGCCAGCCCGGTATCGATTGATGGGTGTGCAGACACAGCACCATTGAAAAGTCGCTTTTTACTTGGCAATCGTGTTTTTGCCCACTACAAGCAGGGCAAGAGAAAGTGCGACTCGTGCGGATAAAATCTTTTTTGTTGTAATTTGGTGATGCTACCATTTTCTATCTCCAGGCAGTTGACTTGCCTCGTGGAGAGAGAACCTGCTTGCTATCTGTCAAGTATTTGTATTGGTGGGTAGAGTTCTTTCGTCGGTTGAGTTGAAATAGCTGTAACAATAATTAAGCTGTAAAGTCCTTATCCTGTATAGATATCAAAGAATCAAGCATTTTATTTGTTACAATTTTTTTATCTCAATACTGACATGGTTCAAATATTGGCAGATTGGCTTTAGTTGAGCCAAGTGAGTAAGCCAAGCCTCTCTCTTACGAGAAGGATTGTTTGCTCTAAGGGTTACTCACTTGGGTAAATCTAATCGAGCAAATGAAGCCCAAGCTCTTCAAGTACAGCTTGCGGCTTGGAACTTTTTCCTGCCAACCTTTAACGTATATTCGTTTTGAGCCTAGAAATGGTGCTAAAAGACTCGAAGCTGGAATATTGTTGAAAACTATTAAGTACGAATCTCTAATCCTCTGCCAGGTCTTGTGTTCTGGGGGCAGCGGTAGATTTTTCGATTGGTTTTGAGCGAAATCAATGCGAAGAAGAGTAGATGAGCGTGTTCTAGACATATCAACCTAATTTGTTGGGAGTCAGGTCGAACAACACCACACCACTTCCGAAGCAACCCAACAAAAAAGGTGTACACTAGAGTTAGAAAAAAACATAAACATAAATGATCTGGGTTGTTGGGCAATGCTTGCTTCGTTTGTGGTGACGACTGTTATTTGTTGTTACTGTCGTTGGTGTTGTCCTCCCCTTTTTTTTACAGGTACTATCTATCCATAATAGTACATAAGCAAAAAGAATTAACTATCTTCCCGCTTTACTTATGCATTTATCCTACATGAAATTGGCATACAATGATTGCTCTCCGCTTGGGCAATTCATTTTGAAGTATATGCGAGAAGAAGATTTAACTCTTAAAGACCTCGCCGCCAAAGCGGGACTGACACGACCAGGGCTGCGGACAATGCTGGAGAAGCACGGAAGCCCTACGGAAACAAGCTTGATAAAACTAGCAGATGCGATGAACGTATCACCTCACTTACTTTTCAAGCTTAAGCACCAAAATGAAATAGAAAATCCAATTACACCTGACGCTATTAACTTCTTTATACAAGCTGTAGAAAAACTTGTCAAAGCTATTAGAGAAGCAACAAAAGACCTTCCAGAAGAAAAGCGTCCTGATAATGACGAAATTTTATTACTCGCGGTAAAGACAGCAAGAATGATTAACTACTAAAAATAATACGCACTTAATCCCTAAAATTGTCCGTAAATTTTGGGGATTTTTATTTTTAATTTCAAAACCACTAACTTTATATCAACAACATTGTGTAGCTTTTAAGGGTTTTCAAGCCCGGAATACCGGAAATTGCACGCTTATAGGCAAGGGAGCATATATGCTTTTGATGCGATCGCAATCTAAAACAAAGTAGATAGCAGAACAAGAAAGGTAGCTTGCAACGAGAATATAGCGGAAGCGATAGCAATAGACGCGGGATTGATATTAGCAGAGTTCATAAAAGTTAAGAATTGTCGCTACTTTTTTCTTCAGGATATTTAAGTCTGCCTTCTTTTTCAGCTATTTCAACGTCTCTACGCAACAGATAAGCAGCTAAATCGGCTAGACTGGTGCCTTCAATGTCAGCCCATCTCTGCAATTTTTCATGAGTTAAATCTGGAATAGAAACACTTACTCTCTTAGTCACTGCAAGCTTTTTATTAATTTTCATGTTCCATACTACTTCTAACGGTGGAATTATGTTGCTGTTAATTTAGCATTAAAAAGCTGCTATATAGCATCTATTATGCTAAAGTATCAAATATCGGCTGACTCAGTTTTCAGGCTAAAGAGAAAGCGTAATTGCCAGTGCAAGCGCCCAACCTCATACACACCAAAGCTTTCAGCAAGAAGGAGGCAAATTTCTCAAGATGCGAAAAATCCCGACAGAAAAAATCAAATCATCCTTATGAAAAACCTCACCCTAAAAGGTGCGTAGGTAATGCAGGCTATCCCCAACCAGAAAACAACAGATTGTAAATCTTCATTTCATCGGGTGCATTTGTCAGCAGCAATGAATCATCGCTGCGGTTCGTAAAGAAATGTGACTTTCACAGCCTGCTGATATCACTCACAGAAAAATGCGTGCTTGCACCTGTGATTTATGTTTTAGGTGGCACTACACAACCGTGCAAGAAAAAGAAGTAGTTTTCAATACTTACATGAGGACTTACTTAGATGAGAAAACTAGACCAAAAAGAGGCACGAGAGTTATTTGAGGAAGTATTCGGAAAGCGAATAAGCGATGCAAGCTGGTACAGATTAAAGCCTGTTTTTGGGAAAGATTTTCCCCTGACGAAGCAGAATGTTATTTGGCTAGCTGAAATTAAAAAACAACTTCCCAAATGCAATTTGAGACTTGTACCAATTGTCAATTTGGTAAAGCAAGCGAACGAATTAATTGCAGGTCGTGAATCAAGAATTAGTGGGAAAGATTTACTTGAACTCTTCGAGCAACACCAAATTACAATTCACCCTAACACGCTTACAAAATGGTTTCGTCCGCTTAATGGGTTTCGCCAAACTCGAATTTATTTATTGCAGGAATTGTACCCGGTAATTCTCGCAGCACACACTTACAAACTCCGGAGGGAGATAAACAACGTTATCCAGTATGAACGTAAAAGCAAGTTAGAAGAATAAGAATTATGAAAGATTACATCAAGTTAATCCAAGGACGGCTAACCAGGCAAGGCATCAAACAATCACGGTCGGTTTTAAGGAATGCCGTGACAGAGTTGGGTTTTGACTATAAAAACTTAGCTGATGATGTTCATGTAACCAATTTACTACTTGAGAAATTCCAAGCCACAAAAGAAGAAGCTATTGAAGTAACTCAGACAGAACCCATCCAAGACACTGTACTAGTCACCGAAACACATACAGTAACAGACACACAAAAGGATGCTCCCTACAATTCTGAACATGTATTCAGCCCACAATATACCACAGAAGATGTATTAACCCCTCCAGAAACTTTACTCTCTTCGGAGGAAGTAGAAGAATCAGGAATAGTAGTAAGCGAGGGAGAGAAACACGATTTAATCACGTCTCAGGCATCGGTTTATGGAATTGAACTGTCAGAGGTAGAAATACTGGAACTAGCATCAAATGTTGGGGATAAGTTTACAGATTATGCTGATTTCGTACAGGAAACAAAGCAGGTTATTAAGTCCTATGCCGACCAACGTTACGATTCTCTTCTTCGGCAGATAGAGGATACGAGTGAGGATTTAAGGAATCATTTCGAGCATCGGGAAAGGCAATTGAACCAGAAACTTGCAACAGGATTAGAGGAAATAAATACCTTTTTTCGTGCCCAATCAGCCAAGCGAAAAGAACTATCAAAAGTTATCGCAGCAGCGTTCAAAACTTAACCCAAACACCTTTTACCTACTACCAATTGTACTGTTGTTTTTACCGCTATTAATTCAATTGTTGTGGAGTTCCCGACCTTTGACCCCCAGCCAGCAACGACAAAGGTTAGTCGAACAGGGTTTCATCTGTAAAGGACATTGCAAGGATTAATTATGAAAAACAAAGCCAAAGTTCGTGACCACATATCAGGCTACGGTAAACAAATAACCAAAGCTACAAATCTTCATTTTGGTATCAACAATGCTTTGATTATCAAAGCCGTAAACGGAGACGAGAAAGCCCTCAAACAGATTGGCGATATGGGTAAGCTGGGGGAGAGACTAGCTACGTCTATGCCACTTATCCGGGAGAATCTTAAAGCTTATATCGAAGGCACAACCGAATACAACACAGCCCTAGCAGATATTTATAAAAGTGGTGGTAAAGGTGCCGCTTCAATCGATAAAGCCGCAGGTGATGTAACTTTAGAGAACACCCGTTATAACAACCTGATTTCAGAGTACAAAGCTAGTTTATTTGCCAAACTCGAATCTGAGAACCAACGTCACGATGATGCGCTAGATGTCATCGAGTTACAGGCTTGGATAGATACTCAAATGGCTACAGTTAACGCCAAAGCTAGCCTTGAATCTATCAGCAATAAGCCATTTTTAGCGCAGATGAAAGCCGACGCGGATTATGAAGATAAAAAGATAAAGCACCTGCTAGAGAATGGTAGTGATTCAGATTTATCACTTATCCCCAAAAAGCATTATTCCACCAACCCAGTAGTAAAACTATGGAATGAAATCAGAGATATTTTCAGTTAATTAAAACACCTCCAGGCATAATTGTAACTGGAGGATATTTTCAGTTAATTAAAAAACCTCCAGACACAATTGTAACTGGAGGTACAAATAAACAATTCATTGGTTATTTCTATGATGCCCGAATTTGAATTAGGAGAGGATACCAGCCAAGAATCAAATTATCCAATCCAAGAAGATACTGCATTTACCCCCGATGAAATCGAAGCTATTAAAGCCTACAAAGATAATCTCACCCGAAAACTAAGCAAAAATCGAAGTATTTTAAAGGGATTAGAAACAAGCTTTTGGGGAATTACTTCCTACAGTTTAGCTAGATTTTTGATTCTTACCAGTGGTACTCAAGGAATAGCATTAGCAATAGCATCAATCCTCCTAATCAATCAAATAACCAATAGAGAAGTATTTGATGAGATAAATATTAATCGCAAAGATGGACAATGGTCAGCTGACAATATGGGTAAACTTATCAAATTTGGATTCTCAACCTTAGTCACTGCATTTGTAATGTGGAGTGCCTTGGGTAGTTTTTTGAACATTGTTAACTCATCAAAACAAACCTACAACCAATTGCAGGATACCGTTACAGCTTTTAATAAGCTACCCGAAGACAAGCAAAATGGATTTATTATTGTAGGTGGTTTACTCGTCTTAGCTGGTATCTACACGATTATTGACTCAAAAAGAAGATAAGATGAAAGTCTACTCAGGGTTAACAGTTATCGGGGTAACAATTGCTTTATCAAGTGCGATGTATTTAAGCCAGTCTAATCGTCCACATGACTTAGTAGCAATTAAATTCTGCCCGAAAACTGCCAACTTACCACCTCGCTACGGTGAAGAATTTAGTCAACGTTCCCAAGAAAGTTTAGATAAAAAGTATTGCGACTACGAGCATAAATTGCTCAAAGAGATATGGTCACAAAAGCAATTTGAATCGTCTACACCATTACCAGAATCATCATTCAGCATTCGTCATATCCCTGCTAGTAATAAGAATGCGATTTGGTTTTTAGTTGCTCCCATAGCTTCTGGAATCGCTTATTTAAGTTGGACTAAAAAGGCAGAAATAGACGAACTCTCAGCACATTCTGAATTAGAAGCGTATAAAAGTTGTATTAAATTAACCACAGTCTCTAATCAAAATGAGAGAGAATTTAAGACGCTTCAAACTAATCAAACATGGGATAAACAAAAAGTTAAGCATGGTTTTATATCCATTGAAGCAATGCAAGATAAGTTAAAGCGCTCCTCTCTTATACAGGATAAAACCCACGCTTCTACGATAAAACAGTTTGACTTAGCTGATTCCGATATGGATAAAAAGATTGCTGAAAACTTGCGGGATAAACACAAAGCTGAAGCAGATACCCAAAAGATATTAGGGAAAAAATCTGATAGTGATTCAGAAATATCAAGTAACCCAAATTCCTATATCCAAGAAAGGGTAAATCAACTATTAGAAGCCTTAAAACAATGGGAGGATGGTTGGTTATACACAATTATCAAAAATAACAAACCTTTGTGGTTAATTGGTTCCCAAGGCAGCGGTAAAACCAACACAGCAGGGTGTATTGCAATCATCCGTAAATATTGCTTTGATGCTCCAATATACCAGCTTATCGACCGTCACGCTACTGGTGAGAATTGGCAAGTGTGGCAATTATTAGATACACAAATTAAAGCAGAATCTGAATCCGAAATCGGACAGGCTTTAGAGGATGCTTGTGAGCGTTGGTTAATGAGAATTAAAGAAGTACCGAAACAAAAGCAACAGCTAGTTATTGATGAATTTACCAATCTCAAAAAAATCCCATCTTGTAAAGAGTCAGCTATGAAGTTTTTCTCCATGCACCTGACTGATACCAGAAAAGCGAAAGAGTTTTTTATTGGCATCAATCATTATTTTACCAATGAAAGCACAGTGGAAGGCACATTTGAAGCACGTAAGGCTGGCACGATTCAAATCAAAAAGTTTTCTGCAAATGGCGAAACACCATTATCAAGAGTACAAATTGTACATGGTTTGGTGGATAGCAATGGTAACGAATTAGAAGAAGTTGAACAAACACTCCCTAGTTGGTTTGAGGCAGTACAAATTTACAACCATTTCAACGGTAAACCAATCGATTTTGAGGGATAACTAATGAATAAACAACAATTATAATAAGATGATAGGGAATTAATTATGCGATTAGAACCACTTTATCAACAAGACCGGGAACAAGCCAAACTCGAAGGAGAACGCCTTGTTGTCGAAAACTTACTACGAGTTCGCTTTGGTTCATTAGATAACGAATTAAGCGCAATTATTTCACCATTATTAGCTTTATTGCCAGAAGAGTTTACCCCATTACTAATGCAGTTATCGCGGTCGGAATTAATTGCTATGTTTGGTGGACAATCTTAATATTTAATTGGTCAGTTGTAACAAAAGCGAAAATTCAGAAAAATAGCCATGTCGGAGATATTATCCCCGACATTTTTAATGCACTAATAATCACCAAATACTTTAGGTAGAATAAACCCAACAAGCAACGGGTGACGATGCAGATAAGCGCTCTTGCTTATAACTAAAAACTAAAAACTTTTTCTAATTACAACTAATAATTAATTCCTAATTCTTTCCACAGAGACAATTGTCCAGGTGAAATATTCCCCTTTCTTCGACAGTGATATAATAAATGACAACTGGTGCAGACAGCACAAAGATTTTCTAATCTGTTGTCTTCGGGCGTGAAGTTTTTGTGATGGACTGTAAGTGTTAAAGCCATTCTTTCAGAACGAGAAAGCCCCTTTGTGCTATCACCTGGACGGATGCATTGTAAGTTGCATTTAGAACATTTCCAATCTGCGGATTGTTTGACCTCTAACGCGATATCTGCCCAATTCTCTGGGTATCTGTTATGGGATTTTTTCAACATCTTTATGTTACTGGGTGATATAGTCCCGTCTTCTCGTTAAATTCCCACCCAATGCCTGAACTATCCTTACGCTTAGACCACCCGACAAAAAGCGGTGGTGGCTGGCTACTTCTCTCTTTGCGTACAGTTTCTACATTTACACCCAATCTTTTCGCTAAATTGTCTTCTGTTAATGGCTGAATTTTAACACTTTGCCCTTGATAATAAGAATTGTTGTACGATTTATTTCGCTTCGGTTGGTTGTTGAGTCCTGTTTGAATTTGGATAATAGCATCGGCAAATTGTGCCATTCGGGTTGTAATAAAGTCGATTTTTTGTTCTAGATCAACGAGACGTTTGGTTTCGAGCGTTTCATTGCGAGGCTCCTCACCCAACAATTGCGACTCCAAGTTATCAAGTCGTTCGTAAATTGCCCCTACTGTTTGACTTGTGGCATTGTATGTGCTGTCACTGCTGTTATCCAACGCCAATATTAATTCATCCAAACCTTGAAGTACCTCACTTGTGCGTCCCTGTCGGTGCAACCGGGATAATTCCCTAACTGCGGGAATTAGGGGAGTGGGGACACGCACCATTGCACTTGGTTTATTATCATCGACCGTTTCGGACATGTTGATATCGCCATTGATAGCATCGCTATCGATATCGAATCTTATTGCATTGATATCACAATATCAGGAATTGGATGCTTAAAGCATTATTTGATTAACTGTAGGAGCGGGACTCAACCAGGGGATGGTGAGCAATTTCGCGCCTAATAAAGGGGCAATCTCTTCAATCATCCGGTCAGTAAATTATCTCCATCATTGCTTGCTTTCGGCTCTCTTGGCTACCCGACCACGGTGATATCAGTAGTAATGGATACTGTTGTCTAAGTGTTACAACTCCTCATACAGGCGTGTTGCAGTTCTAAAGGAGCAACAAGAAATTAAAAATTTCATTGTTTGTAATTAAGTAAGAATGTGTAAATTAGTCAGATTTACGTAAAAGTTTGTGTATGTAAATGTAACTTTTTCAATTTAATAGTTTAGGGCTCAAAACCGTTGTGATGGTTGTGCGAGTCCGACGTTTCTGGAACAAAACTACCCATGAAGTTCAGTTTTATTTGACTAGTTTAGACAGTGACGCGCTTATTCTGGGACGGGCTATCCGTTGACAAATTTGCAATTACCTTAACCTCTCACCGATGGGATGCGGGCTGTAAACTGTTATATTTACCCCCCTATTCACCAGACTTTAACAAAATTGAGCAATGCTGGTTTTGCTTAAAGAGTCGAATCCGCAAAAAACGATTGGCAGTTCGATTGTTTACGAGATGCCCCACTCGGATGTCTTGCGTTTCGCGTCTTAACAGCCTTGGTGGTTGCTATACATCCTCCAGCGCTGGAATGAAGGTTGTTTCGCTACACCTAGAAAATATCTGCCGGATCTGCGGAGCGGAGTTTGTTCATAGCCAGCAACCCAGAAGTCATACACATTAAAATTGTTGATATTAAGATAATTAATATATTATTCCAGTTCATCATAATTGGTAATTTAGTGGCTTTCATGGTGAAATCATATATGCCTAAAGAAATAGCAAATCCAGGTATATAACCCAAAATTGCCAATATAAAACCCTGTTGAAATACCACATTTAATAAATAATTATCTTCATAGCCTATAGCTTTTAAAGTAGCATAAGCAGTCATTTGAGTGGAGATATTACTATAAAGAATTTGATAGACAATGACCACACCAATTACAAAACCCATTGTGAGCATGAGGTTAAATATAAAACCAATGGGCGTTCTGGTCGCCCAATATTTTTTTTCAAAATTTTGAAATTCTTGCTTTGTAAAGATTAGGACATCATTAACTAAATTGGTTCGCAGATTTTCTAAAATTTTTTGCGGTTCGACACCAGGAGCGAGAGTTATTGCACCCACATCTATCATTTCTGAAGTCCGGTTGTTTAGAAATATCCTGAGGAAAGTTGAGTCACTGACAATTAAATTACCATCTACTCCAAAAGAAGGACCTAAACTGAATAAACCACCAACTCTCATTCTATAACCAGTGACTGAATTAAAGGGAAATATTTCAACTATTTGCTCAGTACTTTCCGACTCAAATCTCTCAGCGACTGGTCCAAACTCCGGTCGAGAATTTCGGTCAAACAGTACCACATCAGAAATTTTAATTTTTTCTAAATTCCCCTCAATTTCTGGTAAATTTATACCTACCTTTCCCGGTTCAATACCAATAACATATATTGAGTATTTCTCACCGTTTACAGGATTTTTAAATTTGGCAAATCCCAAATACATAGGACTGATTGACTCTACACCATAAAATCCCAAGGCTTGATATAAACGAGTCCGAGAAAAGCTTTGATTTGCAGTCAAAGATTTATATTGAGAACTGACTAAAAATAGATCTCCTCGGAGACTCTGATGCACCTGAGTAGCACTTGAATAGAGAGCATTTTGGATGCCAAGTTGTACAAACATTAGAATCACAATAAAACCAATGCCAGCCACAGCCATTAAAAAACGAACTTTGTCTCGGACTAGTTGTAGCCAAGCTAAGGGAATTCTAAAAACCATGATTTCAGTCTGTGATTCTTTTAACAGTGTCTTCAATGGCAATTATATTTGAATGGCAACATCCACCTGTAAGTTGGTTAAACCTGCGACCCGTTGACTATCCTCTAGATTATCGATGCGAATTTTCACCTCAATGACTCTGCGGTCTGTGTCTACTCCGGGATTAAGACTTAAAATACTCTGTTTACTAACTTGCAAACCAATCTCACTCACTGTTCCCCACAATTTTTTAGTAAACGCAGTACTAGTAATGGTGGCTTTTTGACCTAGACGCACTTTCTCTATATCAGTTTGATAAACTTCTGCAACCACATACATTTGAGATGTTTTGCCTATCTCAACAATCCCTGAATTACCAATCACTTCTCCTGTTTTGGTATGAACTTTCAAAATTTTTCCATTTATAGGAGATGTGACATAGGTTAAATCTCGTTCTGCTTTTGCTTGTGTGACTGCAGTTATGGTACTATTAAGTTCCGCTTGTGCGACTTGGACATCTACATTACGCACCTCGCTAATGCTTGCTAGTCTGGCTTGTGCCTCCTTTATCTGGTCGCCAAGCGTGTTCACAGTCTTGTTTAGGTTTGCCTTGGCTTCTGTGAGTTGCTGTTGCACCGTCAGAAGTTGTAAACGCTTGCTATCTGCAATAGAAGCTGAAATGGCACCTTGAGAATATAACTGCTGATACCGATTGTTCTCGGTTTGAGCATTGTCTAACTCAGCTTGCAAGCGGGCGATTGTTGCTTGTTGAGTGGTCACTTCTCCTTTTAATTGAGTTTCTAAACGGGCGAGTGTTGCTTTTTGAGCCGAAATGTCTCCAGATTTTGCTCCGGCTTTGACCTGAGCTAGTCGAGCTTGAGCAACTCTAACTTTGTCTTGTGCCTGTTGCAGTGCCGCTGTCGCTCTGGCATAATCTTGGAGTAACGCCACTATTTGCCCTGCCCGAACTGTGTCTCCTTCTTTGATCAACAGTTTTTCTACTCGGTTCCCAGAGAGTGAACTGGGGGCAGATAATTGAGTCACTTCGCCTTGAGGCTCTAGGCGTCCCAAGGCAGTAATAGCAACTCTGACAGGAGCTGCTTTATGGGATTTTAATGGGTGAGTCTGAATATTAGACCGATATTGTGAAAAAATGTAGACAGATGAGACTCCTATGGCTAATGCGATAAAAGCTGCCGATATTATTCGCCATCGACCTGAAGATTTTTCAAGTAATCGGCTTTCTTTGTCCGCTGCCATATTTTCATCCCAATCTTACTACGCTAATGTGGCTGCAACCGGGCTTATAAATGTCTCTATAAGCATTAATTCTCAAAATACCACCAACTAGTCCCGTTGCCAGATCCCCGACAACTTTGGCGAAGTCGGGGATCTAACCACTGAAGCACTAGGAGCCTAAAAACTTACGAGAATTCGCCGCTGCTGACCTCGAAACGGCTTGCGTCCATGTCCAAATCGAAAATTATCAAGAAACAAAACATCTCCTTGCTGCCAGTTGAAGACAATAGTTTCAGCGATGACAGCATCCCATATTGCTTCAATATCTTTGCGTGTAAAAGGAGTACCATTGCCAAGGGTACAATTCCAATAAATATTACCGGGAGCATACCACTTTTGGAAAAATAAAAGTACTGGAAGCATCTTGCTCCCTAATTTTAGTAGTAATGGGCTAGAAGCTGTCGCTATAAACCTAAGGATTGGAGATGCTTTCATTTTATCTGAATTGACAGATGCTACTAAATCACCAAGAAATTCCTGTGGTGTAATCCGCAGTGAGTGTTCCTGTCTTGAGGAGTGATAGCTAGTAATTTGATTAACCCAAAGTTCTTCCCCTGTGTGTGGATGGCGACGAATACCTTCTACGGTGTTAGTAATCACCATGATTTCGCCGTTACTTTCCCAAGTACAGTTAAAACCCATTGCCTTGCACCTTTCTTCGGCAATACGGGTATTTTCAGTTTTGAAAGATTGACTCCAACCTTTTAAGTAACTTCCACTTTCTTTCGGTAAGCGTCGGATATAGCGAACGCCGTGAGTACGTATGGCATCCACAAGTTGATTTGGTAGCCGTTGCAAAACACGCCGACAGTCGCAGATTGGTGTCTGTCCCCCTACCTCTGCTGTTTCTAAACAGAAAAAAAGTATTCGCTCGGGAGGCTTATCAGAATACCCCATTTCATTGTGAATAGGAAAGGTGACTGCTGGAGGGAATTCACTTGAATTGTATACTAAGCCTTTCACTGGCTGGCGAACTATAGTGCCACCCATGTAATCCGTTGGGGTAGTGATAAACTGTGCTGCGACATCTGCAAAATCTTCAGCAGTTTTTAACGGAAAACCCCGCAGTAAAACGGCTCCATGCTCTGCAAATATTGAGTTGATTTGACTGACAGCATCTTTGTTTAAGAAATGCTCGCCAATCTCCTCAAAATTTAGTTGAAATGGAATAGTGATGGTTTTCATGTATATATATTTCTCGTTTTTGCAACACAACCGCTAATTTTAAAAACAGTCTTTCAGAAACTACTTGACAAGTGAACTCATAAGTGGTGTGAGTTCTTCAGAAATTGCTTGCAAAAGCAGCTGTTGATCGCTGTGCAGGAATAGATGATTGCCGCTGAACATTTGCAGCTTAAACGTGCTGCGAGTTTGTTCGCGCCAAGCCGAAAGGAGATCTTCGGTTATCACCTTGTCTTGCGTCCCTCCAAACACAGAAATGGGACAATCCAGTGGCTCTTCCTCTGTGTAGCTGTATCTCTCAGTCAACAAAGTTACTTCCTTTAAAATCTGTGGTAACAATTCCACAAGTTCAGTCTTTTCCCAATACAATTGGAGTAAATCGTTGACAGATACTCCTTTGATCAACTCGAATTCAGAGAACTGCTCAACAGAAGGATGTAAATAGGGTAGCTGAGGAGCTTGTGAAGCACCAATGAACAAGTGAGCCGGAATTTTACCATTTTCGCGGCGCAACTGACGGGCGAGTTCAAAGCTGACCAATGCCCCCAAACTGTGACCATAGAAAACGAATGGTTTGTCCAGATAAGGAAGCACAACTTGTGCCAAGGTTTCCACAATAGAGGTTAGCTCGTCGAATGACTGTTCGCCCAAAAAGTCTTTATTTCCGGGAAGCTTAACGGCACAAACTTCTACATCTGATGGTAAGTCATCTGACCAAGGAAGAAATACTGAGGAACTGCCCCCAAGGTACGGGAAGCAGAACAGACGCAAGCAGGCATCCGGATTTGGTTTGGGGAAAACGAGCCAATCGGTTGGAACTGCTGTCACTGAGGGAGGTAATTGTGTCTGGGAAGTTGTTGCGGTAGTCAAGGAAGTTTCCATCAGTTGCTCAACAAGCTCCACTGCTAGTTGGGAAATGCTTGGACCCTGCATGAGTTTCATTGTGGGTACACTCACACCCAAAACGCTCTCGATTCGGTTACTCAGTTCCACTCCCATTAAGGAGTCAAGTCCCAGATTGGTCAGCGGTTTTGATCTGTCTAGCTTGGCGGGAGAAGTTCCTAATACCCGTGCAACTTGTTTTTGCAGATGAGATTCCAAAATCTGCTGGCGCTCCGCCGGTTTTGCTACCAGAACGGTGTTGCGCAGCGAATCTCTTTCGCTATTGCGCCCGTCCGCCTTTCCTAGAACAGTTGCTTCGTTGACTAGGTGAGAAAATCGCGCTGATGCGCCAGCCGGGTAAATCTCGCCCCACCGCTGCCAGTTAACTGGCGCTACCCCTGTCTGGACTGCCTCAAGGAGGAGCAATTGTCCCAGTATCTGTAGTGCTTCCTGCGACGGCAAAGCTTTCATTCCAATCTGCTCTAAATACTGACCTACGACGGTATTCTGAGCGACATAACCAACATCTGCGATCGCACCCCAGTTGACGGTCAGGGCTGGTAGTCCTTGGGCACGGCGGTGATGTGCCAGCGTATCAAGAAAAGTATTGGCAGCCACATAATTTCCCTGTCCTGCATTTCCAATAATGGAACTAAAGGAGGAAAATGACACGAAGAAATCTAAGGGTGCGTTCAAGGTGTGGGTATGTAAGTTCCAAGCTCCAATTAGCTTGGGTGCGATCGCTTTCGCTAAGCGCTCTTGGTTGAGATCGAGCAAGGGAGCATCGTCCAGAACCATTGCCGCGTGAATAATGCCTCGCAACGGCGGCATAGACTGCTTAATGTCAGTCAGAACGCCCTTTACCTGCTCCTCCTGGGACACGTCTGCTTTAGCGACTACCACGCGAGCGCCTGCTGACTCTAAAATTTTTACGGCTTCAGATGCTGCTGGAGAGGAAGCACCACTGCGACCCATCAGCACTAAGTGCCGCGCACCACCTTCCACCAACCACTGAGCTACTGCTAAACCAAAACCACCTAGTCCACCGGTAATTAGGTAGGTTCCGTCAGGGCGAAAAGTGACCGTTTCTTCAGATGAGGGAGCTACCGTTACATCTGGCTCTTGCAACGATACGACAATCTTGCCGATGTGCTTCGCTTGTGCCATGTAGCGGAAGGCGCTTATCACCCGAGATATTGGGAAGACCCGGTGAGGAAGCGGGTGAAAGGTTTTCGCCTCAAAATATTGCATGACTTCGCCCAATAAGGAGCCAGCTTTATCTGGGCGATCACTTAACAGCTTGTCCAAATCTACCGCAAAGAAGGACAAATTATTTTGAAAAGGTCGCAGACCCAGTTTGTTGTTCTGCTCGATATCACGCTTGCCGATTTCTATAAAACGTCCATAGGCTCCTAGCACAGAGAGGGTCTTAGGGATAGCCTCTCCCGCCAAAGAGTTGAGGACGATATCTACACCTTTACCACCAGTGATTTCCATCACCTGGGAGGCAAACGCTAAAGACCGGGAATCCATGACATGCTGTACGCCAAGCGATCGCAAAAATTCCCGTTTTTCTGGACTACCTGCCGTCGCGAAAATCTCTGCACCCACCAAGCGGGCAATTTGGATGGCAGCAAGACCCACACCGCCAGCCGCCGCGTGGATGAGAACCCGCTCACCCTTACAGATCTGCCCCAAGTAGTGCAAGGCGTAGTAAGCAGTCAGAAAAGTCACAGGGATTGTGGCGGCTTCCTCAAAACTGAGATGCGCGGGCTTATGCACTACAGCGCGGGCATCTGTTGTTGTATGCGTACTAAAGCTGTGAGGGGCACAAGCAATAACCTCATCACCTATCTTAAACTCTTCAACACCAGAGCCAATAGCGGTAACGATTCCGGCACATTCTATACCAAGCGATCGCCCGGAGAAAGTCCCCTCTAAACTAGCATCACTTAGCAAATTTATTGCCTTAGCAACATCCTTAAAGTTCAAACCTGTGGCGCAGACTTGAATCTCAACCGAGCCGGAGGCGGGTTCTTGGCGCGCGTAAGACCGCAGTTCCAAGTTATCCAGCACTCCAGGTGTAGAGATTTCCAAACGAAAGGGTTCTTGATTTTGGACAAGGGATTTTGGTTTTTGGATGAAATCTGCTGGTGATAGCCGTATTAACCGATTTACATAGCGCTCCTCACCCCGTAAGGCGATTTCATCTTCCTTGTCGTCTGCCATCAACTCTGACAAAAGTGACTGAATCTCCTCTGGAGTACTGGCTCTACTCAAATCCACCCGAGTACAGCGAAGATTGGGATGTTCGTTGTTGATAACCCGACCAAAACCCCACAAAGGAGATTGGGCAACACAGAGGGATTTCAAACCTCCTACTGTTTGGGTAGAGTTCGTCACCAAAAATAGACGCAGAGAATGCCGCCAATTGACTTTAGCCAATGCTTGAACCAAATGCAGCACGCCCAGACAGCTGTGTATCTGAGTTGATTCTAGGGTGGCTGCTGTCATTTCCTCACTTGGTGGTGTGTCTAGACTCCAGAGATAAACCACGCCGCGACAGGCTGGTTGACTGGCATTCACCGCTTCCAGGAGTTGCTGCATATCTTCTGCATGTTCCGGGCAAATTTGGAAGTTATCTGCATCAAGGCGCTTGAAGTCAATTGCAGGCTCTATCAGAATCGGGATTTCTTGGCGTTGTTTCAGTTCTTCTGCTAGCTGTTGCCCGACTCCAGAACTGTCAGCAAAAATTAACCAAGTTCCTGGATTTTCAGGCTTATGGGGAACAGCTGATGAGGGCTGAACTTCTTGCCCAAGCTTTGGGCTAGTAGCCAGAATAACGGTGTGGAGAGACTTATCTGTTTCTGGTAGTGTATCTGCAATGCTAGCAACTTCCGCAAACCCGACATCTTTTAGCAAAGAACGCCACTGAGGCTCAGAAAGCAAAGGGTGCGATCGCCGCAGTTGGACATCAGTAAATAGCCACCAGCCGTTGAGCAATCCAAATACTAGATCCGCGAAGCGGTCAGTGGCTGTCAACTCCAGCAAAACCAGCAACCCGGAGGAAGCGAGAAGCTGTTTGACATTTTCTAGGGTCTGACGAAGGTCACGGGTCGCGTGCAGTACGTCTGATGCCAGAATCAGATCAAATGAATGCGGCTGAAATCCTTGCGCGACTATATCCGCCTCAATATCCAGAATTTGGTACTCAACAAAGGGATAATCGCGGAACTTTTGCTCGGCAGAGACTGTAAACTGTGGTGAAATGTCAGTAAATATATATTCTGTCCGACGTGGCGTCAGCTTTGGAAGGACATAGGATGTCAGCGAACCTGTACCTGCGCCAATTTCTAAAATCCGTACCGTTCGCTCTTTTGGTAAACCTTCCAGCGCAATAACGATCGCTTTTTCAACCAGCAGGTTATAGATCCGATAACTAGGTGAATCTTGGTACAGATGCTCAGATGTTGTCACAGAACCTTCCGGAAAAATGAGTTGCAGTGGCTCGACTTCTCCTCGCAACACCTGACCCAACTTCTGACCGCACCGCCCTAACAACGTCAGTTCCGCTTGATAAGCGCTAAATTCCGCTAAAAGTGCTTTCCAAGTCTCAATAGGCTCCTTCATGGACGGTATGCGGCAAACTTCCCACTGGTCATCTACCCGACGCAGCACGCCTTCTTCAGCCAGGATTTCCAACAATCGACCCAAAAGTTGTCGATGGTGAGACACTACGCCTAACTGTTCTGCAAGAGTTTCCGCGCTTATACGAGTCAGCAATTTCGGCTCCCATCCAAGTTGCTTGAAAGCTTTAAGAACGTAAGCAGCACATAAAGCATCAGTTTGTGGCTTTAACTGCTCGTAGAACTGCTTCCTTCCTAATTGCACGCTCAACCGAGTCGCTTCGGATTGGAGGTCAAAGGCGATTTGCATCGGGGAGGGCAGATAATCAGGGGTGGGGCGAACTAACTCTTGAGTGGGACGTGCCTTCATCTCCCATTGGTATTCGTAGAGGTAATCCACTTTCTTTGAACTTTCCTGCTTGTTCTCCAAGGACTGGCAGACAAGTCCGAGAATTTCTACCAGTACGTTTCCGGCATCATCGAGCAGTTGAATATCTCCTTTGAGACGGGTGGCGGCGGTTTGCTCCATCAGGCGGGCGTAGCTCCACATTTGCAACCCTGGACGACCGTAAACTCTCACTTGTTCTATCTGTACTGGCAGGTAAGTCACTTTAACAGAGACAGTGGCGAGCGACACCTGAAAACAAGCATCAAGGATAGCCGGATGCAACTGGTATTCCCCGACTTCTGTCTGTAAAGCATTACTGATCTGAATTTGAGCCAGCGCTTCGCCTTCGCCGCTCCAAAGCTGCTCGATTCCTTGAAAACAAGGACCATATTCGAGTCCTATTTCCTGGAATTGCCGATATAGATCTATCTTAGAAATTTCGTTGGGACAACGGCGGCGAATTTCATCCAGCACAACCTGCTTAGAGACAAAGCTATTTTGATTACGGCTCAGCTTGCCAGTTGCGTGTCGAACCCACTCCGATTGGGCACCTTTAACATTGCTGTTAATCTCGAAGAATGTTTGGCTTAGCTCTATACTTAACTGAAGTGTTGACGCACTACTTTCTGGTAAGAAGAGAGCTTTTTGAAATTCAATTTCCTCTATAATATAAGCGCCATCTTTGAAAATTTCCGATGCTGCAGCCAAAGCCATTTCCACATAAGCTGCTCCCGGATAAACCACGGCTCCTTGGACGCGATGGTCATCAAGATAACTGAGGCGATGCTTGTCAATCTCTGCATCCCAAATCGGTTGACTTGATTTCAGACGGCTTCCTAAAAGGGGGTGGACTTGTTGCCCCAACATTGAGCGCTGGGGGATTGTTCCAATCCGCACTCCCATAGATTCTTCAGACTCGTGCCAATAACGCTCTCGCTGCCAGGGATAAGAAGGCAAACGCACGAAACGCCCTTGCTGCGGATAGAGCTGATCCCAGTCAACCGGGTATCCCAAGGTGTAGAGCTTGCCAAATGACGAGAGCATCGTAGGGCGTTCCGGTTCTTTACGCCGCAGGGTTTGAAGCACTGTTCCAGATATCTCAGCTAAAGCCAGACACTCAGAAATTGAATTGGCGAGAACTGGATGAGCGCTTATTTCGAGGAAGGTGTTATAACGAGCTTGAATCAGGGAAGCGATCGCCGCTGCAAAAAGCACTGGCTCCCTCATGTTCAGACCCCAGTAGGTACCATCCAACTCTGAACCGTCTACCTGCTTGCTAGTAACGGTAGAGAACAGAGGAATTGTAGCCTTTTTAGGCTTGATTTTTTGCAGAGATTGTGCTAATTCTGCCTTTAATGGCTCCATGAAGGGGCTGTGATAAGGCACCTCAACTTGCAGGAACCGGCAGAAAATTTGTTTTTGTTCTAAAGATGTGACAATTTCTGACAAGGCGGCGCTATCCCCAGCCAGGGTGACGGCACTGGGGCTGTTAACAGCTGCAATAGAAACGCAACTCTCGTATTTTAATCCTGCTAATACGCGCTGGGCTTCCTCTTGAGACAGCCCAACAGCTAGCATTTTCCCTTTGCCCGCAGCCGATGCTTGAACGCGGCTGCGGTGGAAAATGACCCGCACGGCATCTTCTAGACTCAGAACTCCGGCAACGTAGGCGGCTGCGACTTCACCGACGCTGTGACCCACGATTGCTTGGGGCGTAATGCCCCAGTCACACCACAAGGCGGCTAGAGCGATTTGCACGGCAAAGATGGAACACTGAGCGATTTGGGTAGAGTTGATGCGGCTCGTCTCTTCTGATGCTCTAAGTTCTGACAACAATGACCAATCAGCATATTGCCGCAGCAATTCGTCGCAGTGTTCGATTACCTCTCGGAATACGGGTTCGGATTCCAACAACTGACGTCCCATTGCCCACCACTGGGGTCCCATACCAGAGAAAACGAAAGCCAGTTTGGGTTCAAAACCTGGAGCTAGGGAACCCGAAGACATAGCTGGACGGTTTTCTCCCGCTAGAAATGCTTCTAGGTTTTCTACCAGTTCTTCTTTAGTATAAGCCACCAACGCCAACCGATAGTCGTGATGACCTCGGCGATTGCTAGCAGTGTAGCAGATGTCTGTCAATGAAACATCAGCGCCCTCTTCAAGAGCGGTTAAAAACTCATGGGTTGCTTTTGCAACAGCGATAAGTGCCTCCGGACTCTTTGCTGATAGGGGTAATAGCACTGAAAGAGAACCGCGCTCTGAATCGGCTATATTCGTTACAGCATCCGTTGCTAATCCTGATAAAAGCACATGGGCATTCGTTCCCCCAAATCCAAAGGAATTCACGCCAGCAATGCGCGGTCCATTTTCGTTTTCCCAAGGTTCAAGGGTAGTAGGCACGCGCAACCCCAATTCTTCAAAAGGAATTTTGGGATTCGGTGTTTGAAAATGTAGATTTGGCGGAATTTGGCAGTGCTTGAGAGCCAGCGCGACTTTGATGAGTCCAGCAATTCCCGATGCTGTTTCCAAATGTCCAATGTTGGTTTTTACTGAACCAACTGTACAGTAGTTTCCTGGAGTCCGATTTTTACTCAGTACGTTTCCCAGAGCGATCGCTTCTATCGGATCGCCCACGGGTGTGCCTGTGCCGTGAGCCTCAATATACTGTATTTGATGTGGCGATACCCCTGCCTGACGGCAGGCTTCCTGGAGTGCTGCTTCTTGAGACTGTCCGTTAGGAACCGTGATGCCATTGGTTTGACCGTCCTGGTTGACTGCGCTGCTAAGAATCACGGCATAAATCGGGTCTCTATCTGCTTGCGCTTGAGATAAAGGCTTCAAAATAACAATACCGGCTCCCTCAGCGCGGACATAACCATTAGCTCGTGCATCAAAGGTAAAGCAACGCCCATCGGGAGAGAGCATTGATGCCTGAGAAAATCCTATGGTTGCTTCTGGTCTGAGTATCGCATTCACGCCTCCTGCTATTGCCAGCACAGACTCTCCATTCCAGATACTTTGACACGCAAGATGAACTGCAACCAGCGATGAAGAGCAGGCTGTGTCAACAGTCATACTTGGTCCTTTGAGGTCAAATACGTAGGAAATGCGGTTAGCTGTGATACAGTTAACGCCGCCCAAGTTTGTATAAGCGTTAATGGAGTCGCGATCACTCCCTTGGATGTTTTGGTAATCGCTACCTGATATTCCAACAAACACCCCTGTCTTCGAGTCAGCAAGGCGTTCTGGCATCTGCCCCCCGTCCTCCAGCGCTTCCCAGGCTACCTCCAGCATCAGTCGTTGCTGCGGGTCCATGCGAGATGCCTCTCGCGGAGAAATTCCGAAAAATTGGGCATCAAATTCGTCTATCTTATTTACAAAGCCGCCCCAGCGGGTTCGTATTTTGCCCGGTTTTGCTATATCCGGGTCGTAAAAATTATTTACGTTCCAGCGCGACTCTGGCACCTCGCTAATGGCATCCACGCCCGAAAGCAGCAGTTTCCAGAAAGCTTCTGGGCTGTTGACATTGCCTGGAAAGCGGCAGCCCATACCGATAATGGCTATGGATTCTTTTTCTCTACCACTGCCCCCACCTTCAAAGTACGTGGTTTCTTTTAAAGTTTGCTGCTTAAGATATGGCACATCCTGAGTCATGACGGATTTATTCTTGAAGGGTTACTTTTATTCTTACTGTGGTGAGCATCCATAGGAGTTGATTTATGCTTCCGGTAGTGAAGTCATAATACGATTCAGTACCGGAAGCATTTTTTCATACTTCTGATGATAATACAACATCTATTGAGCTAAATGATGACGTAATCTCGTATTAGTAGAGATTTTGTGTAAAAAAAGTTTGTGCCAATAGAGATAATCATATCCACCGCTTGGGTGGCGATTAACTCCTCTCGAATCTCCTTTTCCCCATGTCCCGCATCCGATGCAGAACTCGCCATCACAAACCCGGCTCTACCTCGCTCATTTAAATAACTGTAAAAATACTGTACTGGAGTTTAGACTAACGCTCTTTTATTACTAAACTTAAAGTATAATTAATTACTAACAGCTTAACCTACCAGGAGTGTTTGATTGGGTTCAAGAACAGCTACCTCCACCATCACCGTGGTGAAATTAAAGACGATCATGTTAAATTGTGGCAGATGGGAGGATTAGATGAACTACTAGAGCGGGGTTGTCAACAGGTGCGAGGTTATCTAGTTAATCTTGATGAGAATCACAGCGATCGCCATCTTTGTGATAGCATCAGCAATTCTCAGAGATGATATTGTATTACTCACGTTCGCGTCACTACCTTTGACTAAAAGCCATTATCGGCATTTAGAAAAGTCTTCAAGCACAAATTTAGCTAATGGTACGGTGACCTTATGTTCTTAAGAAAAAAATAATAAATTTAATCCTGGCAATCAAAAAAAGCACTGTAGCATAAGCAACAAAGGAGCTAATCATGTTACCTTCACTGCGCGGTATTGGCAATCTCTTCAATCATCCTCAGAGCAAATTATCTCAATCGTTGCTTGCTTTCGGCTCTCTTTGCTACTCGACATTTGTCAAGTACGCATTCGTGGATGGCGTATAGATATGGGAGTGCAGTAGTTGGCTGCTGCGGTGCTTAGTGCGACTCTAATTCTTCCATTTGTTGCTTTTTCGCTTCGTTTCTGCTCTCAGACTAACTATTCCCCCAGAACAGCCTCCAATTGGGCGATCGCTTAAGAGTGAATCGGTGCAACCTGTTCTTGAATGGGCGCTAACTGTGCAGCTATCTTGACAATAACGTTATTGGCAGAGTCTGGTTCCTCTGACTCAGTTTTGACAATAACGTTATTGGCAGAGTCTGGTTTCACCGTTTCACCTTTGACCATTACGTTATTAGCTACTTTGGCATCAACGAGCGAGAAGGCGTTTTAATGTAGCTCAAGATTTGGAGTGCCTGTGCCGGCAAATTTTACTCTAACTGTTTAAGTTTCTCATCAATTCTTCGCACACTTGACGCGAGTCGGCACACCCTATCACTAGACGCATCAGTTATAGACTACAAAGCGCCTGTTCTTACCAAAGACAATTGCTCGTGACCCGACATCTTCACATACAGCTAGCAGCTTTACACTTGAGAAGAAATAATAATACTTCCTACGGAATTTTCCGCGCATTACTATCAGCAAGACGCGTGGAGTGCAAGCGATCGCTCGCAGTGCTCAAATTGGTAATAAGCGGTACTAAAGAAGCGATCGCGCTTCTTGACTCTGCGGTCAATCGTAAGAACGTCATCAAGTCTTTTTATGAGACAAACACAATTTAACAGCACTAATTGAGTTATCTTACCTCTATATGGGGCAGAGCCAATCAACTCACTTATGAGCCGAATTATTGCAATATTTAATCAAGCGGGTGGTGTCGCCAAGTCAACTCTTACCCAAAACTTGGGCTATCATTTAGCACAACTCAAGCATCGTGTCCTCCTCATCGACATGGACCCTCAAGGCTCCTTAACAATCTTTATGGGTTTGGTTCCTAGAGTTTTAAGCAAAACTGTCTATGATGCCATAGTCGAAGAACAACCCCTGTCGATTCATCAGGGAATTCACGGCATGGACTTAGCCCCCACCAACACCACCCTTAGTACAGCGGAAATGCTATTGGTCAATGCCGAACTGCGCGACTTCCGTCTCAAAGAAGCTATTGAGCCAATCCAGGACGATTACGACTTCATCTTAATAGACTGCCCTCCCAGTCTAGGACTGCTAAGTTACATTTCTCTTGTAGCTGCTACTCATGTCCTTGTCCCCATCGAAACTCATTTCAAAGCTTTTGAAGGAACAAACGAACTCCTGAAAACCGTCGCCAGGATTCGCACCAAAGTCAACCGTCATCTTGAGATAGCTGGGTTTGTTCCCACCAAATACGATTCCCGTAATTCCCAGGACACTCGCACCTTGGGAGCAATTACTGAACAACTCTCTCAGATGGGAAAAGTCTTTCCCCCCATTCCTCGTTCCACTACCTTCGTTGATGCAACAGAAGACCGAATGCCCCTAGCCGTGTATGAGCCAAAGCATCCAGCTGTTGCTGTCCTTAAACAGTTAGCTAGCAGCATGGAGTCCTTAAAATGATCCGCAAACGCAACCAACCTCTCAAAAGTCAAATTGAAGTGCCTTGGGACCCCAGAAGCGATTTATCTCCCAACGCTGCCGCCGAGTCCACCCAGAACGTGCCATTAGAGCAGATACGTCTCCCCCAACAGCAACCCCGGCGTTACTTTGACCCTCAAGCTCTAAACGAGTTAATCGACTCAGTCAAACAGCATGGCATCCTGCAACCCTTATTAGTGCGCCCCATTGATGAGGGTCAATACGAATTAGTGGCAGGGGAACGACGCTACCGCGCCGCAAAAGATTGTGGACTTGAAAAAGTTCCCGTCGTTGTCCGCGAGTTGAGTAACGAAGATGCTTTCCAACTCGCACTAATAGAAAACTTGCTTCGAGAAGACCTCAACCCAGTGGAGTCAACTGAAGGCATCCTACAACTGTTGGCAGTCAGGTTAAAGCGCAATGTTGAGTCAGTTCCAACCTTACTGCATCGCCTACAACGCGAATACAAAGAAGCCGCCAAAGTTGCCAATAACGTTATTGGCAACTTTGGCGCATCGGATCTAGACACTGCCAATAACGTTATTGGCAAAAGTGAAGCGGATGATGAACCGGAATCTGCCAATAACGTTATTGGCAAAACTTCAGTATCGGATCAAGACACTGCCAATAACGTTATTGGCAAAACTTCAGTATCGGATCAAGACACTGCCAATAACGTTATTGGCAAAAGTGAAGCGGAGGAATCAGGCGCTGCCAATAACGTTACTGTCAAAAATGAATCTGATGAGGGGGAATCTGCCAATAATGTTATTGGCAAAAGTGAAGCAGATCCAGACGCTGCCAATAACGTTATTGTCAAAAATTCAGCATCGGCTCAAGACTCTGCCAATAACGTTATTGGCAAAACTGAGTCGGATGGTTCATCACCATCCCCCAACCCGAATTTAAGTGCCAATCCAGACCTGAAGATTATTGAAGAAGTATTTATCGGCTTGGGGACAATGACCTGGGAGTCCTTTGTCAATAATCGTCTGCCCCTACTAAACCTCCCAGAAGACATCCTCAATGTGCTGCGCTCTGGACAAATTGCCTACACCAAAGCCAAAGTTATTGCCCAAATCAAAGAGGACTCAACACGGCAAACCGTTTTAGAAAAAGCCGTTGCCAATAGCTGGTCACTATCACAAATTAAAGAACACATCCAAACCCTATCACCCACTACGCCACCACCAACGCCTCTCAAGTCTCGTCTGGATGCCACAATCCGTCAGGTGAAGAAAGCCCGGATTTGGGATGACCCCAACAAGCAAACTCGTCTATCAACACTTCTAGCAGAACTGGAAACCCTCCTGGCTGAGGATTAAACGCCACTAAAAACAACACCCATAATCCGTAAAACCTTTGCCCTGACTGCATTGGAGAGTGTATAACCAACTACGAACCTGGCTGAACTGGAAACCCTTCTCACTCTCGATTAAACGCCACTAAAACCTACGCCTATAATCAGTAAAACCCTTATCATTACTGCATTATAGAATGTATAACAAACCACAAAAGCAAAATTAATAAACTACACTAGCATTTAAATCCTTTGTTGATCGCCCTTTCCTGACAATGCTAGATAAGCATAAGATTGATCAGCTACTGAACGCCTGGTTGGATTTCTTTTATCTGGAAAACCTTTCCCATGCTGAAGTTGATGCTGCCGACGATGATAACCAAATCTTGGACAAAGGCATCTCCCTGGTCGGCGACAATCTGCTTATAGAAGAATCTTTATTTAAACAACTCAAGCAACAATTCCTCGCGCTCAAGAAGAAAGGTAAAAATAATGACTTTCAAATGGCTGTAGCTTTGCCTCAAATTTGGCGGGCAATTGAAGGCAGTCGCCGATTTTATCCCCTGTTTAAGATTGATATTTCCAGCATCTTTCAAGGCAACTACCGCGCTAAAGGTTGGGATTTGAATTCTTTTGAGTTCCAACCCGTTCCCCCAAACTTGATGGAATTGTATCAGCTTGACGAAGAAGAAATCGAAGCCTTAGTCATAAAAGAAGGTCTCAAGGTCTTCTTAGAAACCACCTTTAAGCAATCTTTCACCAGCCTGCAAGACTTTCTTGACCTTGTTGACTTGCCAGTCAAACCTTACACAACCAAACGCGCTCCCTATCTGCTGCACTTTGACTTCGTTGCTTACAATTACAATCTCAAAAAAGACTTACAGAAAATATTAGAGCAGCCGCAGTGGGAGTGGGCAGAACCAGGTCATCCCGCTTATGAGTATCTGTTTGGGCAACCCCAACCACCACACCATGAAGTGCTGTTTCTGGGTGCTTTTCCGACTCATCCCCCCACGGACTCTCAAGCAGTGGCTCTCAAACACACCCAAGAGAACCCCATCACTGCCGTTATTGGTCCTCCAGGAAATGGCAAGACTACCTTGCTGTTGCACAAACTAGCCCAGCAAGTGGTCAAACGGGCTGTGCAGTTGGCGCAAACGGGACAAGATGAAAGTAATTTGACCCTAGTTACCAGTACGAACAACCGGGCTGTCTCCAATGTTGAGCAACGATTAGCTCAAGACTTCCCAACCAACCGATTTTATTTATCAGGAGGCTCTAAAGAGTTAATCACAAAACTTGTTATACCCAAACTGCAAGCCGCCATTGATTGGTTACAAAACGAGACTTTTAACGAAACCGAATGGCAGGGAGTGTCTCAAAAACTGTTAGCAGGAGTCAACCAACTGCATTCTCAACTAGAGCTTGACCAAAGACAACTTCAACAACGGGCAGAGGATGAACAACTGCTTCGAGAGCTTGTTGGGGATATTCAAGCAAAGTCTCTTGAGATAGAAACGCCCCAGATAGAGCAGCAACTTCAAGAGCAGATACCATATCCTGAACCCGACTACTCCCAATTCCCCCTAGAAGCCTACCAGATAATCAAGCCGCATTTGGACAATGCCAAGCGATCGCTCCCGCGTGTAGACCACTCCCAATTTAATGGTAAAGCTGGTAACTGGTTGGTTCGAGTCCGATATTGGCTCACGAAACTTTGGCAAAAGCTGACCAGAACCACTGAGCGACACATTCTACGAAAGTTGCACAAACAGATTTCAGCTCCGGTTCTGGCTACCCTAGCAACACCCTTTCCCTTTCAAATTCCTCTCACCAGGGAGTCTCTGTCTGCTGCTTGCTCCTCTGTCGCGTCGCAGCTAGAAGCAGCACACCAGTGGCACACCAAATTTCAGAAATTGGCTGACACTCAAACCCATTTAGACTCGCTCCAACGCCGTCAAGATGACCTTGTTGCTCAGAAACAACAAGTTGAAAAACGGTTGGCTGGCTATCCCACTCAAGATTTTTACACTCGCTTCTACACCGAACAGCACCCGCTCGCTGTGCAATTATTTGAGTGGTCTTGGCAGTATCTGCAACTCCAAGCACTACGACGCAAGCATGAAGTTATTGCCTCCTTAAAGACTTACATTAGTGTTTTGAGTGGCGAATGGGAGGCTTTTCGCTCCTTTGGGCGTGACTGGCGAAATATTTACTCTGACCTCAGCTTGCTGTTTCCAGTTATCACTTCAACCCTGCACTCTGTCCGTAATCTACTGCCCTATCCTGACAGTGGCTGTATTGACCAGTTGATTGTCGATGAAGCCGGGATGATTCCCGTCCATCAGCTATTTCCTGCCCTCGTCCGCTGCAAAAAGGCTCTTGTGGTGGGCGACCCCTTGCAGTTGGAGCCAGTCATTAGCTTTAGCAAACAAACTCTAGAACAATATTGCACGCAGGCTTTTTTCAAACGGGGACTGAGTGAGTCAGACTATGACCGTTACAGTCCGACAGCTTGCGACACAGCAACCGCGTATCACCGAGCAGCAGGAGCTAGTGGTCAATCGGGAGACTTGGGCAAGGGAATTATTCTTAAAGAACACCACCGCTGTGTTCCACCCATTATTACTTTTTCAGATCGCCTCTGTAACTATGGCTTAATCATCAAAACCCCAGCCAAAGCTTCTGCACTTGGTTCCAACCTAATTGCTTACCACGTCGAGGGAAAGTACGAATCCCACACAAACCCTGAAGAAACGAGAGCCGTCGAAGCGATTATTGAGGAGCTGCTTAAGTATGGTTACTGCATTGACAAGCCAGACAATGAAAAAACAATTGGGGTAATTTCGCCTTATCGTCGTCAAGCCAACGCCCTTGGGTCTCGTTTATGCTCACGCTGGGAAGATTTTAGCAATAACAGTATTGGGACAATTCACACCTTTCAAGGGGGCGAGAAATCGGTGATTCTCCTATCTACTCGCCAGTGCCGTAAAGAAGATTCGCTGTGGTTTATTAATCGCCGTCCCAATTTACTGAATGTCGCAGTAAGTCGTGCCAAAGAATTATTCATTTTGGTGGGGAATTTAGAGCATCTGGAGCAAGGAGGTGGCTACACCAAGATGTTAGTGGAACATATTCGGCAGCACGGAGAGATTCGGTTGTTACCGTGAGCGCACTCCGGTTCTGGGAACGTGTGCAGTTAAACAAAGGCTTATCCAAGAAGCGATTAAAATATAATAAATATACTTACTATGGAATTTGTAAAATCATTCAGCTTTTACACTCCTCCAAAGCACAATTAAACAGGAGAGATTGACAGAGGACAAGCCGATGGCTTACGCAATCTTCCGCATTGAAAAACAAAAAACTTGGGGACAAATTGCTGGCAGTGCTGGTCACGCCCAGCGTACCAGAGAAACACCTAATGCTGACCCCAATCAAGAAAATATCTGGCTGATTGGCAATTCTACACAGGATTTAGTACAGGTTGTGCGCGATCGCATTGGCGAGCAAACGATTCGTAAAAATGCAGTGCTTTGTGTAGATATGTTACTGGCTGCCTCTCCAGAATATTTTCGTCACGACAGTATAGCGGAAGCAGGGGTGTATGAGGATGACAGACTAGAAGCTTGGGTGAAGCTGAACGAGCAGTGGTTGAGTGAGCGATTTGGCGATCGCATTGTGTCAGCTGTCCTGCACCGAGATGAAGCCACTCCCCATATTCAGGCTCACTTGGTTCCCATTGATGAAAAAGGCAAACTCAACTGTAATGGCATCTTTGGCTCTCCTAAAATTTTGAGGAAATGGCAAGATGACTATGCCTCGGCCATGCAACCACTTGGTTTAGAACGGGGGATAAGAGGTAGTAAGGCTACGCATATTGACATCCAGCAATATTACAGCAACATCAACGCTGACCATACGTTGGACATGGACGTGCTGCTCGACAAAGCCAGAGATAGGGATAGAGCCGAACGTCAGCGTAGGGAGATGGAAGCTACTGCTAAGGCAGCACAAGCGTCAGCTGACCGATTGAGGGAACAAAACCAGCGGTTGCAATTACAAATTCGCAAGCTCAAGAAGCAACTGGCACAACAATCAGAACAGCTGCAAGACATTCCTCTAGAAGATGTGGCTTATGAACTTGGGTTGTCAGGCGATAATGATTCGGAGAATCGGTGGGTTGGTGCGGGTATTGCACTGGAAATAAACGGAGCTAAGTTCTCCGACTCTGGGACACAAACCGATGGTGAGGGTGCGATAGAACTGGTGCAGCACGTTATGGACTATGACTACCCCTCAAGTGTTGCTTGGTTAGCTGATAGATTTGGGGAGACAAAAGCGATCGCTGCCACCACAGCTAAGTCCCAACGACAAGCAGAGGATATTATTGCTACCAAAAGAGTTCCACAGTTTGAACCACCAGCACCGGATGAAGATAAGTGGTTGGGGGTGAGGCGCTACCTGGTCGAGACGAAGGGATTAAGAGAAGACTTAGTGGACAAGACGCACTCTGTAGGGCGCATCTATGCTGATGCCCAAGGAAATGCTGTATTCTTGCAACAAGCTATGGACTACTCTGATGGACAACTTAGGCGGGATCGGGTTACGGGAGCCAGTATGAAGGGAAGTGGCTTTAATGGGTTAGCACTCGGTTCAAGTCGAGAATCAGGCTGGTTCGGGGTGGGGCTAGGTCAGGGAGACGTGCAAAGAATTGCCCTAGTAGAGTCTCCTATTGAGGTTTTGTCAATAGCTTCGTTGTACCCCAATCCCAAAGTCCCCACTCTCTACTTAGCAACAAATGGAACTGATGCCCTGCCAATGGAGCTAATGCGCTCCTTGATGTCGCGTGGCGGTGAAATTTTTGTGGCTTATAGTGCTAGTGAGTCGGGGGAAAAGCTGGCTCAACAAGTGATGGAGCAACTGCCAGAAGCAACCAGAGTTAAACCCCAACTGGGTGAAACTTGGAATGAACAGCTACGAATTAGTCAACAGCAAGTTCGAGAGCAGTCCAATAGACAAACGCAACATAAACAGAAATCTATTGATGGTGGGGGAATGGAGCTTTAACTGCTTGTTGGATGTTCAGGCGTCAGCAGGCGATGGTCTCTTATAGTACCGCCGTTGGCACATCAAGGAGCGTCCAGGAGAGCGCAGCGTCTCCGCGATTGAGAAGTGAAGCCGACGCACAACTAAGGCATCGCTTCCCTTGAAGTTGGAACCTCTTAAAATCAAGAGGAGTGGAGCCTAGAAGAAGGATGCGGTTATGGAAGAAGGCTCTCCCCAGAAAATTTCATTCCTTCCGTGAGTTCGTAATTCTTTTAGTCCACCATGTGTAGTCCACCATGTGTCCGTCCCTTGACCACCCCATCAAATCACTTCATGCATTTTCATCTGCCAATAACGTTATTGGCAATTATCGCCATCAAATTACTGAATGCATTTTCAGCTGCCAATAACGTTATTGGCAACGTGACTGTTGAAAAAGGAGAGAACGTAACATTTAGCAAAAATTGTACGTGCTCGAAAAACTGGAAATACGGTTAATCGCACTTCTTAAATTCAGGATTACCGCACCTAAATTTTGACTGAATAAAAGGTAGTAACAATACGAATTTATTGGGTACGGTTTTCCCTAAAATGTCTAGCTCAAAAAGTGGGGTGATGCGGATATCGTTTTGCGATCGCCTAAGAACAACTGGTACGTTATGGATGTAAAATACCCTAACGGTACAAAAATTTATCATGAGTGGATGTAACGCGCCCGATAATTACCATGACCGATTCTGAGGCTGATAACCAAAAACTACAAACGCAACTCGCCCAAACGTACCGTCAGCTACCACCACTAGAAGAAAAGATTGTTCAATTGTTCTCGGTAATTTACGAACCGATCAACAGAACTTCGTTCTTAGACTGTTTGAATTACATCGGTGCGCGCGATCAAAATTACAAGCCTTTCACTAACGCTACATTAAAGCCCTATATTGATGGATTGCTAGCAGCAGGCTTGCTGGTTCAAGAACAAGGACAGGGGCCTCAGTGCCATCCGTTACTGGTAGAGATTGCTACTCGCTCGGCGGTGAAAGCTGGCTGTTTTGAAGTCATGGCAAAAACGGTGCATGATAAGTTAGGAGTAAAAGCTCGTTGGCAAGATGGGCCACTGTATTTCCAGAGCGCGAGCCAATTTATCAGAGAAGTTCGTATTGGTCTTTACAGCCAGAACCTCAGTTTCATTAACAAACAGATTGAAGATTACAACAGATACAATAACAGCAAAGACAAGATATCCATAGAAAATATCTTCGAGCAAGTATGCACTAACCCATTCGATGCAGATTGGTTTCGCACCCTGCCACAAGAATTGTATGACAGCTGCATATCTATCATCCTCATCAATGCAGCGCTCTTATGTTCTCCCGCAGATGTTGCCTTTGCCCTACTTCAAGAAGAATGCGCGACTTCGAGTGGACATTCCTCAGATTACTTGCACCTAATTTTGACAGAACAACTGCTGCTACGGGGTTGTATACAAGAAGCACAACAGAGTTTGGAGCGCATATCCGACGATTATCGAGCGGAAGCCGCCGTATGCAAGGGTTGGTTGAATTTTTTACGTGGCGATAATCAGCAAGCGATCGCTGATTACACTGCTGGGATCAAATCCCTCAAGAAAGCCACAGGCAAGCGTCAGGTGTATTTTAGCACTATGGGCGGCTTGTTTTTTATTTTGGCACTGATCAAAGATGGTTCGCGGGATAGTCTCCAAGAAGCGCTTGATTACACCAGTCTGCTTGCACGTCAGTCAGACCATTGGCTGAAGTCGATTTATGCACAGTTGAAAATCCTGCTGCAAGTCCAATTAGGCGATATCGCTCAAAAAGAATTCATCATCAGCAACCGCATCCTGTTAAGAGAAGAACACAACAGCCTAGAAACCCTATTTTTCGCCCTGTGCCATTACTGGGTAGATGCAGACAGAGCCAAAAAGCACCTGCCCAGATTGTTAGAGGAATTCTACCAACAAGCCGTGGCATCTGGTTATCACTGGTTGGCGATGGAGAGTGCAGAACTCTTGTCCCGGCTCAAACCGAACAGCAGCTATGAAACTCAGGCAGAAATCCTAGGCGAAGATATCGGTATAGACAGCATTATTGACGTGATGCAGCCACAAGAACCTTGGGAGATGTGCTTAAACGCACTGGCAAATCTCCATAAGGAACCGCAAGCACCTGTAAAAGCTGAAGCAGAACTGCGCTTGGCATGGTTTATTACTTTCTACCCCAGCAAATGTATCTTGCAACCCCGCGAACAAAAGGTTAACGCCAAAGGCGAGTGGAGTAAAGGTCGCCCGATAGCCATCAAGCGTTTAAGCGCTCACCTGGGTGAGTTTGATTATCTCACGCCCCAGGATATTCGGGTATGTGGCTGCATTGAAACATTTACGAACTATGATTATGGATATCACGGCAAAACCGAGTATACATTCAACGCCAAGGCAATCTCTGCGTTAATTGGACACCCCTTGGTATTTTGGGAAGATGCACCAACCACCCGCGTGGAAATTGTCAAGAGAGAACCGGAACTAATTGTCAAAAAAGGCAGACGAGATCGCTTAACTTTGGAATTTTCTCCCAAATTAGAGGCATCACAGAATATCCTCGCTGTCAAGGAAACCCCAACCCGCATCAAAGTGATTGAAATTAGTGCCGAACACCGACGCATTGCCGAGATTATCGGTAAAGAAAATCGGCTCAACGTACCCGCTACTGCCTCTAAGCAAGTCTTAGCCGCCATCAATGCTGTCTCTGGAATCGTCACCGTGCATTCTGACATCGGTGGTGGAATGGAGGGAGCAGAAGTTGTACCAGCCCAGACTATACCCCATATTCACCTGTTGCCTGCCAATGCCGGATTGAAAGTATCCCTGCTATCTCGCCCCTTTGCCCAAGGTGGCCCCTACTATCGCCCTGGTACAGGGGGTGAGACTGTGATTGCAGAGATAGATGGTAAGCGGCTGCAAACCAGACGTAATCTGCATGAAGAAAAGCAACTTGCTAATGCCGCCATAAAAGCCTGTCCCACCTTGACTCGTGCTGAAGAACAAGATAGGGAATGGCTTATAGAAGACCCAGAAGACTGTTTAGAACTGCTGCTAGAACTGCAAGCATTAGGAGACACAGTGGTACTGGAATGGCCGGAAGGAGAAAAACTGCGTGTCAAGCACCAAGCTGACCTCAAAGATTTTCAGATGACTATTCAACGCCAGCAGGACTGGTTTGCTGCCACTGGCGAATTGAAACTGGATAAAGACCTAGTGCTGGATATGCAGCAACTACTAGAACTATTGGATAAAACCCCAAGTCGTTTTATCCCCCTTGGTGACGGTCAATTCCTGGCTTTAACCCAAGCGTTTCGCAAACGTCTTGATGAATTGCGGGCGTTTTCAGAAAAACATAGTAAAGGTATACGCTTTCACCCCTTGGCAACATTAGGCTTAGAGGATTTGGTAGACTCCGTGGGCAAGGTGAAAGCAGACAAACACTGGAAGGCACACATCGAGCGTCTCAAGGAAGTGCAAAGCCTCCAACCGGAACTCCCCTCTACGTTCCAAGCTTCCCTGCGCGACTACCAAATGTCAGGGTTCAGTTGGCTGGCACGGCTAGCTCATTGGGGTGTGGGAGCCTGCTTGGCAGACCAAATGGGACTCGGTAAGACCGTGCAGGCATTGGCTGTTATCCTCAGAAACGCTCAATCAGGGCCAACCCTGATTGTTGCCCCCACTTCGGTGTGTATGAATTGGGTGAGTGAGGCGCAGAGATTTGCCCCTACTCTTAATATCGTGCAATTTGGTGGGAGCGTTCGCGAAGCGTCGCCTACGGCGAGTCGCCAGCAATTACTCAACAACTTGCAACCATTTGATATGTTGGTGTGCAGCTACGGTCTTTTGCAACAGGAAGAAGTATCCCAAATGCTCTCTATGGTGCAGTGGCAAACGATTGTGCTGGATGAAGCCCAGGCAATCAAAAATATGACCACCAAACGTTCTCAGGCTGCAATGAACCTCAAAGGTAGTTTCAAACTGATTACCACCGGGACTCCGATTGAGAACCACCTCGGCGAACTGTGGACTTTGTTCCGCTTTATTAATCCTGGGTTACTGGGTTCCTTTGAAAGCTTCAATCAACGCTTTGCTATCCCCATTGAGAAATTTCAGGATAAACTTGCACGCAACAAACTGAAAAAACTCATTCAACCATTTCTGTTGCGTCGCCTGAAAAATCAGGTGCTGGAAGAATTGCCGAATCGTACCGAAATTCTGTTACATGTGGAGTTGAGTCGGGAGGAAATGGCTTTCTATGAAGCGTTGCGCCGTGAGGCAATATCTAAACTGACGGAAAGTGAGGCAACTGCTGGCCACAAACATCTGCAAGTGCTGGCAGAAATTATGAGACTCCGCCGCGCTTGTTGTAATCCTAGTCTGGTGATGCCTGACACTGAACTATCCAGCTCGAAATTACAACTTTTTGCTGAGGTGCTGGGGGATTTACTGGAGAATCGGCATAAGGCTTTGGTGTTTAGTCAGTTTGTTGACCATTTGCACATCATCCGCGATTATCTGGATAAACAAGGTATTAGTTATCAATATTTAGATGGCAGTACCCCAGCCGCAGAACGGAAAAAACGGGTGGATGCTTTCCAGGCTGGGTCAGGTGATGTATTTTTGATTAGCCTGAAGGCGGGGGGTACGGGACTCAATCTCACCGCCGCCGATTACGTTATCCACATGGACCCTTGGTGGAATCCCGCCGTAGAAGACCAAGCCTCAGACCGTGCCCATCGCATCGGTCAACAACGCCCGGTGACTATCTATCGCCTAGTAGCGAAAGATACTATTGAAGATAAGATTGTGGACTTGCATCAGCACAAGCGAGATTTGGCAGACAGTCTGCTGGAAGGTACTGATATCAGTGGCAAGATATCGACAGAGGCGTTACTAGAGTTAATTGGGGTATAACTGAGAGTTGATGGATGCCTTGCAGCAAGCGGGTTGTGCAAAGATTTACTCAGATCATATAAGTGGAGTGAAAGCAGCCTAACCGATACCACTTGTTTATTTTAAGTTGCCTGCTTATAAACTATCTCGTGGAGGCAAGTGCCGATTTCACTTCTTCTTTCCAAAATTTCAGCGTGAAGCGACTTTTACCCCAAATAGGTGTTGAGAAAATGAATTCTCGCAACCTAAAATGGGTGTGGGGTGGGCGTAAAAAATCCTCGACTCGAATGAAGAGTGAATTAAGCTGGATTTAGCAGACGATATGTTTTAAAGCCTCAAAACTTGAAGAAGGTGAACATCCACCACCAGATCGCCAATTTTAATTTCAACCCGGAGTCGCTGGCGTATCCCTTACCGGTACCGCTAACTTTACACCCAGCTGAGGTTTACTTGCGATCCTTGGGTGAAGGTTCCCGACGCACGATGCGCGAAGCTCTCAATAATATAGCGAAACTCCTCACTAACGATGCTTGCGATGCAACAACTATTGATTGGTCGAAACTAAGATACCAACACACGGCTGCGGTTAGGTCGGTGTTAATGGAAAAATACAGTCCGGCAATGGCTAACAAGATGTTATGTGCGTTGCGACGGACTTTGAAGGAAGCATGGCGGTTGGGGTTAATGTCCACGGATGAGTATGGACGAGCGACTGATATTGAATCTGTGCGGGGGAAGAGTTTACTGAAAGGGCGATCCCTTGATAATGAGGAAATTACTGCATTATGGGATGATTGTATACGGGATAACTCAAATTTGGGGGCGAGGGATGCGGCGCTGCTGGGGGTTTTGACGGTTGGGTTGCGCCGTAGTGAAATCGCGCACCTTGATTTGAGCGATTTTAAGCCGCGCAGTCGATCGCTGACTATCCGCGAAGCTAAGGGGCGTTCGGAGCGAATTGTATACTTACCATTAGCTAGTGTACGGGCTGTGCAAGATTGGTTGGTTATCAGGGGGAAAGAGGCGGGAGCGTTGTTTTATCCGTTGGATAAGGGGCATAAAGTTATACCAAGACGCATGAGCGAGCAAGGGGTGTTGCGGGCTTTGCAACGGCGTGGGGAACGTGCGGGTGTGGAGGGGTTTACGCCGCACGATTTTAGAAGAACTTTTATTGGTAATTTATTAGATGCGGGGGCAGATATTGTCACTGTAGCTCACCTTGCAGGTCATGTGTCGCCAAACACTACGAGTAAATACGATAGGCGTGGGGAAGCTGCGAAGAAACGGGCGGTTGATTTGCTGGATGTACCTTATAGGGGGCGGGGTAAAGGTAATTAAGCAGCAATCAAATTACAGCAATTTTCAGGTAAGGGACTTCCAAGGAATAAATTACTCAACAAAAATCAGAAGACGATATTTCAAGAATAATGATAATCATTATGAGTGGGAAGAGGTGGTTGCCTATGTCTTCCACCTCTTACCACTCTCAAGTATTCACTAAAAACTCTGCACTCTGTAACGAATTTCAGGCGCATGGGAATAATTAATATTGATGATTTTATAGTCAAAACATTTGAGTAATGGTGATTTAAATTAGGTGCTTCCACAACAGATATCAACAAACCACTTTCCTAAATTGGGAAACTTTTCATGTGTAGATCTAGTGAGACGCTCTATTTTTGTTTCGATAGCAGACATAGCTTTATTGGTAAGCTTAACCCCAGTTTCATAAGTTTGAGCTACTAACTTAACCACAGGGTGTTTACCTTTCCATGTCATGTTTTGGGCAAAGTTCAAAGCTGTTTCAACTTCATCTAAAATACTGCCATTCCAAGACTTTTCTAATATCCCCCATGTTCGCTCTATTGGATTGTATTTGCTGTGATAGGGTGGATAGTACGCTAAACGTATGTTGAGTTGATATTGATGAGCAAACTCGATTATACGTTTCATAAACTGGCTACGGCGCGAATTATTCTCTCCACCATTATCTTGATTAATAATAAGTGTTTTTATTTCCGAAAATCTCCAACTTTCATTATTCCAAAAATCTGATAAAACATCAACAATAAAATCACTCGTTACCTTAGACTCTGTAAAGTATAAAAATAGTTCATCTAATTATGGAAGGAAGATGCCATAAGGAGTTATGGTTGTTTTTGGATTATAATCATGGTCGTCAGTTTTAATTGAAAGTCGGTTTCTACCACCTCGGTCAAAGGAACCAATATTGACACGACATGAGTGCATCAAGACTTAAACGTAAAATGCTCTTGTCATCCAAAGCCGATTGATTAACTATTGCTAGTTGCTCAAAGATAGCATCAGTTTCGGGTATTTTTTTTGAGGGAAAACTTTTGCTACCCGTTTGAGTCGATAACCTAAATAATTCAATTTGATGCGAATTGTTTCTTCGGTCGGTAACTGTTCATAACTATAACCGAACTTCTCAATTAATAGCTTTCTTACTTGGCTTGCAGTTAGGCGCGTATACAGTCTCTGACTTTTAAAACTGGGGTCGGTAAGACGAGTGGGAATCCACTAATTTTTTAATATCTTCTAACAGACTTGGTAAATGTTCCTCTGCCTTATAACGCCCCTTCGCCGAATAATTATCTACACAAGTAATTCCACTAGTTAATTCTTTAATCCCTTTACGAATAGTATTTCTATCCCACCCTAACTCTTTTTGAGCTAGTAATTGTCGCAGTACCTAACTCTATTACAACTTGGGAAGAGAAAACGCCGCCTTGCTGCACCTTTGAGTTGGCTTGCTGTTTCCTTGAACAATTTTATGACTGGATCAGTTAATTCTATTGACACTTCAAAGACCCAAAATCTCAACCTCAATTAATGTACTACAAAAAGGGGAAGAAGAAGCCGCCGCCGGCGGCTTCTTCTTCCCCTCTAACAATGATTATCATTATTGTACTTGGTGATTTTATTCTTTGGAAGTCCCTAATGCTCTTAGGGAGATCCAAAAAATAAAATATCCAGCCCTCCGGGTTCATCAGTTCGACGGGACGTAAACCGACCCCTGAGACTGATTCACCGTCAAACCTAGATGCCCCTATCCGCAACCAACCATTTCAATACACGGCTGGATATTTTATTACTTGTAAGTGCCTAAGGTATTGAACTTTAGTATGAATTTAGATTCCAACCTTAGTTGGAGCCAACCTTACATCGATATATGGACTGATTCATCAATCATTGTATTGTACAAAAGTTTCAACTTTGAGTGGACGACAAGTTAGAGTTAATTGCATATATTTAATTCAGGCAAATATTGAGAGCAATTTAGTTGCAATATTTCAGTTTACTTGACACAAAGAGAGTAAGAAGAGGGTTGTATGCTCAACGCTGATGCTGAACATACAGTATCAGTGAGCTTTGACCGTGACCTGATATTTCCCAATTCCTGCCTGATATATCTAAAAAGTGTACATTGCTCGCATCAATGTTCGCGTTTTGGCAACAGCACGATCGGCTTTACGTCATCGTCAGATCAATTGTGTTATTGATTCTTATTCATGGTCTTCTGGCAACGGAATAATTTCTCAGTATTTCAAACAGCTTAGATCATCTACTAATTGAGTCAGTAATCTTAATCAATATTTCGTTGAGGATAATCTTATGACACGTATGCCATTACTAGTTGAAGATGATTTTGAGTATTCCAAAGTTCCAACTCAGAGTAACTTTTTTGGAAATTCTCCTGTTAATCATGCACTCACTGCTGTCGCCCAAGAGGTCGCTAGATTGCTTCAACACGCAAATCCTGTTCAAGCATGGCAGCAACCACGCTGAAACAATTGCAATTCGATCCATAGAACCGGAATACAGCCAAATTCTTACTATTGAAACGTTGACTGAGTTAGAGTCAAATCTATGTCAGACAAACACGAAGCTGTGAACATTTTTCCATCTCATGTGAAAGCAGAAACCGCCTGTGCAAATGAAGGCTTTTCCCATCTGGTAATTCGTTTGGACTAGTTTTTCTGCCTCGTTCAAGAGTGGGGTAAATATGATGTACAAAACGACAATTTTTGATGTCACAACTCATTACCATCAAACTGCTTGGCAGATTATTCAAAGCTATATTCAGCTTACAAAGCCTCGTATCCTCTTACTGTTATTGATCACAACGACTGCTGGTATGGCAATGGCAGCAAAAGGACGTGTTGATCTCTGGCTGCTGTTGATCACTTTAGTCAGTGGTGCTTGTGCAGCAGGAGCCGCGAATACTATGAATTGTCTCTATGATCGTGACATTGATTATGAGATGGAAGGCACACGCCATCGTCCGTTGCCATCGGGTCGGATACAGCCTCATTATGCCTTACCGTTTGCGATCGCCCTCACTCTGATTTCGTTTACACTTCTAGCCGTTTTTGCAAATCTGTTGAGTGCAAACTTGGCAATGGTTGGGATTCTCATTTATGTGCTGGTCTACACCCATTGGTTGAAACGGCATCACGCCCAGAACATTTTCCTGGGAGGAGCAGCAGGTGCTATTCTGCCTCTGGTCGGCTGGGCAGCAGTGACAGGCGATCTAAGTTGGGCGGCGTGGTGCTTGCTTATTTGCGCTCGTGTTTCTCTGGACACCGCCGCATTTCTGGGCATTGGCAATGATGCTGCAAGATGATTATGCCAAAGTAAACGTGCCGATGCTGCCTGTAGTGGCAGGAAATGAAATCACAACTCGACAAATTTTTGCCTACACTTTGATTCTGGTTCCAGTTAGCTTACTGCTCACCTACCCGTTCCAAATCACCAATTGGCTGTATCTAGTTATTGCGATCGCCCTGGGAAGCATTTTTGTTCATAAAGTCTGGTTGTTAATGCAGTCTCCCTCAGATTTGGAGTTGGCCAGATCGTTATTTAAGTACTCGATCATTTACATGATGTTGCTATCGGTGGCGATCGTAGTTGATTGCTTACCCATCTTTAATTGAGCAAAGAGAGCGACATTGTTAAGCCGTTGGTTAAATTGCTTGCTGCTGTTTATTAACCACTTCCTAAAATGAATTCTTCTCGCCCCACAGTGATTATCGGAGCAGGCTTTGCAGGTCTTTTTACAGCTTTGCATCTGCGTCATCAGCAAGACTTGCGCTCGATCATTTTGATTGATCCACAAGAACGGTTTGTCTTCAAGCCAATGTTGTATGAACTATTGACAGGTGAATTGTCAGAAGATGCCGTTTGTCCGACTTATAAAGAGTTGCTGCAAGGCAGTGATATCAACTTTGTACAGGACAAAGTAGTGGCGATCAACCTGCAAGAAAAACGTCTTAAGTTAGCTTCTGGCTCAGATTATATCTATGATCATCTGGTCTTAGCTGTTGGCAGTATTCAGGGTTATTTAGGAACAGAGGGCGCACAAAAAAACGCATTCGCATTTCGGACACAAGAGAATGCGATCGCTCTGGAACGCCAGTTACGAGAATGTTTGCAACGTGCTAGCCAAACGGATGACGAAACACAACGGCGATCGCTCCTCACGTTTGCTGTCGTTGGGGCAGGCCCGACAGGGGTAGAAATGGCGGCAACCCTGGCAGATTTGTTACCCGACTGGTACGCCCAACTCGGCGGCGATATTCGTCAGATTCGCATTGTCTTAATCAATCATGGCAAGACGATTCTCGCAGGCGATGTCAACGCGGGTTTGCAGGAAGAGGCTCTCCACGCTTTCAGAACTCGAACAGTACCTGTTGAGTTGATATTAGGCGTAGGGGTGAAAGCGGTTGCTCAAGACCACCTGGAGTATCAACCTGCCAACAGCACTGAGATAAAAACGCTGTTGACTCAAACCACCATCTGGACAGCCGGGACTGCCGTGAACCCACTCATCCAAAATCTCAAGTCCCAAATTCTCGCAGATCACCTGGATAAGCATGGGCTACCGCTTGTCACTTTAACTCTGCAACTGCTGGATTTTCCAGAAGTGTTTGCCGCAGGCGATTGCGCGGACGTGCAGCCACAAACCTTACCGGCTCTAGCCCAGGTAGCATATCAGCAAGGTGCGAGCATTGCCCACAATTTGATTGCCCTTGCTAAAGGAGCATCCCCTAGCCCAGCCCATGTGAGTCTTCGGGGTACGCTAATGAAATTGGGTTTAGGAAATGGGGTAGCAAACTTGTTTGACAAAGTGCAGATAACTGGCAAACCTGGCGATCTAATTCGCAGTGCAGCGTATTTGGAAATGCTGCCCACCCCACTGCATGACTTTAAGGCAACCACAGAATGGCTGAAGGAAGAAACTTTCCATCGCTATCACAGACCCAAGATGAAGCCAGAAACCACCGCAAAACAGCCTCTCTCTTCGGTTGAACAACGAGAGCGATCGCTCATCCAGCTGTGTATGCCACTGGATTAGAGTGGACAACCTCCTCACCGCCGCCAAGCGAAAACTTTGAAGAGATTCCCACCATCACCTCAGAACCCTATGGTTACGGGGAATCTGACAGATTGACAGTTGATCGATCATCTATTTAAAGAGAACCACTGATGAAGACACGAACAACAAAACGATTGGTTGGTGGAATCTTAACAATTGGCATGATTGGACTGCTACGCTCGCAGCCTCTCTTCGCGCTTACAGTCAGGCAAGCTCAACCAAATTCCTCTCAAGACTATGTACTTCCCTACCGGGGCAGTTGGACGGGAACCTTCCGTACTGTCGGTTCTCAGGGGCAGATACTCGTATTTATTGATCCTGCCGGCAAACTGTACGGAAGTTTGAAGTCTAATGATGGTGAGAACTTTGCTCAAATTAGCGGTTACCATCGCGGAAGTAAGTTTCATCTGGTTTTCACCCCTCCACCCAGCAGCCTTAACCAGTTTGGCACCGCTAGTCCTTACACCGTTGATGCAACCGCAAAGTGGGAGCAAGGGGTGAGTCGATTTGTCATCTCAGCCCCAACTAGAACGGGTCACTCACAATTATATACATTTGAGAAATCAATCGATAAAACAATACATCGAACGGAGTTGCGATCTCCTCTGGCGAGGCTTAAGCCCATCGCCTCCCTTTTCACTAAAAGTGAATTTAACGCAACTACAAGCAATTCGAAAAACCATTCGGGATGCTAAAAAAGTCGCTACCTGCCTCGGCTTTGGCCCACGCTTTTTGCATTCCACCGGACAGGCTTATAAGGGTGGAACCAACAGAGGTGTGTTTTCCAAATCACCTGTGATGATGCCACAGACATTCCTGTGCCTCAGTAGAAATATACCTTTGGGGTTGTGAAAGCAGCTCAAGCACGGGGAGATTTTCAAGTTTTGGTAGAACGCGATCGACGGGCATTGCGACTACATCTGGAGAAAGATGTTGAAGCTGGATTGAACATTTTGAGGCAAGCGATCAAGCAAATTTTGTAAGCCCTTTTGCACAGGTGATGTACTTCAGGACTTACGCAACTGGCACAATGCGATCGCATTTTAATAGTACATAAGTACTAATTAAATCGGATTCCGAAAGCTTTGTCTTCGCAATCTTATGTCGCTGTCTTGAAAGCACTATTGAAATATTCATGAGAAAATAGGTAGAGGGTGTATTAGATAAATTTTACTTACGGTAATGAGATTTACTAAGCTTAATTACTGCCAATATTTATTAAGTAGTCAAATTAATTATACAATCACAAATTTGGCGGAGCATTTAGAACAGATCAGTCATGATAAAATCAACCGTTATTTAAAGAACGAAAAATTAACGCCTCGGATTCTTTGGGATAACGTTAAAGATTTAATAGAAACATCGGTGAGCGCCTATGTGATTTTTGATGACACAGTAATTGATAAAAGATACGCTCTAGAAATAGAGCCTAGTAAACGACAATATAGCGGCAATGAACATGGCGTCATTCAAGGAATTGGGCTGGTAACTTGTGTATATGTTAATCATGAACTTGGGAAATATTGGGTAGTTGACTATCGGATTTATGACCCAGATAAAGATGGAAAAATCAAGATAGATCACGTCATAGAGATGCTGCAAAACCTTGTGTACCATAAAGATTTACCATTTCAAGCTGTGTTAATGGACAGTTGGTATGCAACGAATAAATTGATGTTATATATTGATAGTCTAAATAAATATTATTATTGTCCCTTAAAACGCAATCGACTTGTTGATGATACGCAAGGTCAAGAAAATTATAATAAAATTGAATTACTATCTTGGAATGGACTAGAACTTAAATCAGGTAAAATAGTAAAAATAAAGAAGTTCCCTCAAGCTAAAAAAGTGAAACTGTTCCGGGTAACTGTCTCTACCGACAGAACGGATTTTATCGCGACAAACGATTTATCTCAAGATTCTACGGACGTTGTACAAAAAGTGTGTAAGGTTCGATGGAAGATTGAGGAGTTTCATAGAGAATTAAAACAATTGACTGGTCTTGAATCATGTCAATGTCGCAAAGGTCGTATTCAAAGAAACCATATCGCCTGTGCTATTTTAGTCTGGCTTAGGCTCAAAGATTTAGCATATAAAAGTAGTCAAACAATTTATCAAATTAAGCACTCCTTGCTGTCAAATTATTTAGTTGAGCAACTAAAACGTCCAAATGTTCCCATGTTTATTATCTAGTTGTTTGGCGCTAGGCGCGGCTGCGCCGCGCCCTCGCTTGTGACAGTTGCGTAAGTCCTGTACTTGAACAGGAAGGATGAAATATTGCTGTTCTGTTAATGAACCAGAATCTTATCTCTAATCAGAACCGACTCTATGCAAACGAGAATTACATTGGAGAAAAATTATGCAGATGGGAGTGATTGGTCTAGGACGTATGGGTGCGAACATTGTTCGGCGACTGCTGCAAAACAATCATGAATGTGTAGTGTTCAATCGCACACCTGACAAAGTGAAACTACTTGCATCAGAAGGGGCGATCGGCACTTACAGCTTGGATGATTTTGTCCAGAAGCTCAATAAACCTCGTGCGATTTGGTTGATGGTGCCAGCCGGAGAACCAACCGAGCAGATGGTGAAGGAACTGGCTGCAAAACTGCATTCCGGCGATATCTTAATTGATGGCGGCAACTCTTACTACATTGACGATATTCGACGGGCAAATGATCTGATGCAAAAGGGCATTCACTACCTAGATGTGGGAACCAGTGGCGGAGTGTGGGGTTTGGAGCGGGGTTATTGCATGATGATTGGTGGATCTCAGATGGTGGTTCAGTATCTCGATCCCATTTTTAAATCATTAGCTCCCGGACGGGGTGATATTCCGCGTACTGTTGGACGGGAAAAGGTAGGCGGTACGGCTGAAGAAGGCTATCTGCACTGCGGATCGAATGGGGCGGGGCATTTTGTCAAGATGGTGCATAATGGCATCGAATATGGCTTAATGGCAGCCTACGCAGAAGGATTGAATATCTTGCATCACGCCAATGTGGGTAAGCAGAACCGTGTGGCTAATGCTGAAACGACCCCCCTCCGCAATCCTGAACACTATCAGTATGACTTGAATCTGCCTGATATTGCCGAAGTTTGGCGACGGGGCAGTGTAATTGCCTCCTGGCTACTGGATCTAACTGCGATCGCCCTCCTGGAACAACCAGACCTATCAGGCTTTGGGGGGCGCGTGTCTGATTCAGGCGAAGGACGCTGGACGATCGCAGCCGCCATTGACGAAGGCACTCCCGTTCCTGTACTCAGCGCAGCCCTGTATCAACGGTTTAGCTCACGCGGCGAAAATGATTTTGCGGATAAGCTGTTGTCTGCCATGCGTTTCCAGTTTGGCGGACACGTAGAACAACAGGCGGAGATAAAATCATGACGATTGCCACTGCACCTCAGTCTCAAGTTGAAAGCTCGGTTCATCCGGCTGAACCTTTTGTGATCGTCATCTTTGGTGCTGCCGGAGATTTAACCAAGCGTCTGCTGATCCCTGCCCTTTATAACTTGAAACGCAGTAATTTACTGCCACAGGAGTTTGCGATCGTTGGGATTGCTCACACTCCCATGAGCCAAGACGACTTTCGCAGCCAACTCAATCGGGATATCCACGAATTCGCAACGGTTGCGGTTGACGATCGCCTCTGGCAGCAGATCGAGCAGCGATCGTACTATCTTCAAGGTAAATTTCAGAATGAAACAGTCTGTCTAAGAGATTCTAGTTTACTCCTGCGGCACATTCCTCACCATCAGGTGCATTGGTTTTGCCGACGCTGTTGGCAAGATATGTCGTAAGCGGAAAGGAAAGAAGTTTTACCAAACAATAATTTTAGGAGAAACACAATGACTCATCGAGTAAAAGAAATTCTCAGTTGGTATGGCAGCGACAATCCCGGAACGTTGACTAATTTAGCTCGGTTGCTGAATCATGGCAAACTAGCTGGAACTGGCAAAGTCGTCATGCTGCCTGTGGATCAAGGCTTTGAGCATGGGCCAGCTAGCAGTTTTGCGCCCAATCCACCAGCCTATGATCCTCGCTATCATTTTGAGTTAGCGATCGCAGCAGGATGCAATGCCTATGCCGCACCGTTAGGATTTTTGGAAGCGGGAGCGCGAGAATTTGCAGGTGAAATTCCCCTAATTCTGAAAGCCAATGATCACGATGTGTTACTAGCTGAGTCAGACCCAACGCAAGCACTCACTGGCAGCGTGGAGGATGCGCTGAGGTTAGGATGTGTGGGGATCGGTTTCACTATCTATCCAGGTTCAGCCCATCGGTTTGAGATGTATCAGCAGATTCGAGCCTGTGCCGAGGTAGCAAAGCGGCATGGATTGGTCGTGATGATTTGGTCTTATGCGCGGGGATCGGGTTTAAGTAAAGTGGGTGAGACAGCGATCGATGTGATTGGCTATGCGGCTCAGATTGCGGCTCAATTGGGCGCTCACATCATCAAAGTGAAACTGCCCAACGAACACGTTGAACAGGATGCAGCCCGCAAGGTGTATGAGCAAGAGCAAATTCCGATCGCAACATTATCTGAACGAGTGCATCATGTGGTGCAATGTGCCTTTAACGGACGGCGGATTGTCATTTTTTCGGGTGGGCCGATCGACAGTGATAATGCTTTCCTCAATGAAGTTCGTGCCATTAATGCCGGACATGGATTTGGTTCGATTATCGGACGCAATTCTTTCCAGCGTTCTAAGCCAGATGCACTGCGATTGCTCAACACAATCATGGATATTTACAGTGGACAGTCTGAGACCATTCGCACTCCTGCACTGACCTAATTTGTCTATCAAGACTGTTTTGATGAGTTTGCGATCGAAATCGATCAAAACAGCCTAAAAATTGGGTTTGTTGTCTCTATTACGAACCGACTCCTCACCTTGAAGCAATCTTCCCCACCCCAATATGCCTGACTTTTTTCATCGCTTGCATTTCTCTACTGCTGCCAGGAAAGCTAGATCATGAGAAAATCACGTCCAAAGCCTACCCTATTGAAAGATTATCGTCCCATCATTCCTGCTTCCTTTTTTGGCATGATTCTGGGTTTGGCAGGATTAGGTAGTTGCTGGCGAGTAGCTGCTAAACTTTGGCACTTGCCTACCTGGATTAGCGAAGCAATTATGTTGCTGACAATTGCAATCTGGCTCGTGTTGTTGCTGCTTTATGTGGGTAAATGGCTGTGGGCGAGAGCAGATGCCTTAGCTGAATTTGAGCATCCTGTTTTGTGTTGCTTTATCAGCTTAGTGCCTGTGTCTACGATGTTTGTGGCGCTAGCGATCGCACCCTACTCTCATGCGATCGCCATCACATTATTTGTTGTCGGTGCAATTGGTCAGTTAAGCTTTGGCGTGTATCGTTCCGGTCAGCTATGGATGGGAGGACGTAAGCCAGAAATAATTACACCCATTCTCTACCTCTCTACAGTCGCGGGTAGTTTTGTCAGTGCGATCGTTGCTAGTACCCTCGGTTATCGAGAGTGGGGCCAGTTGTTTTTTGGAGGAGGGCTGTTTTCGTGGCTAGCACTGGAGTCCATGATTATGCAGCGCCTCTACTTGTTAGAAGCATTGCCTAAACCACTACGTCCAACGCTGGGCATTCAACTTGCCCCCCCTGTCGTTGGCTGTGTTGCTTATTTGAGTATCACCAGTGGTCAGCCTGATGCCTTTGCTCAGTTCCTCTTCGGCTATGGACTGTTGCAAGGGCTGATTCTACTGCGGCTGCTACCGTGGTTGTTTCAACAACCCTTTACAGCTACCTACTGGGCGTTCACCCTCGGCATTGCCGCCTTGTCGCTGGCATCCTTGCGCCTTGTTGAACGCGGCATGACTGGAATGATGCAAGAATTGGCACTACTGCTATTCATAAGCGCAAATATTGCGGTCGGCAGTATTGCTTTAGGGACAGTGTGGCTCTTGCTGCGGGGCAAATTACTAAGCTAACGATCATTCATTTTTCCAGAACATATTGGGAGTAGAACTTATGGCTGCAACAACTAAGCAAAATAACACTAAATCGTTCGTTTACTCAACTCGAATTGATATTCCTGTAGAAATCCGATCGCAACTAGATAACCCAAGTTGCGGGTTATAAAATTCTGAATACTTCGTGACCATTGATTTAAACAAATGCACATGAAAAATTGGCGGTGGCGTTATGGCTACCGAAAATTAGAGTCAAGCTAAGATCAGAGCATTAAATTATTTTAATGTATTAAAATTAACTGATTAAATAAATGCTTTTTGGAGAGTAAATGCCAAAATAAATACTTGAAGTTTCAGCAAAAAACTTGGCAAACTACAAGCATGAATCGATTTAGGAAAATCCCTTATTGTCTCACTAAAAACCGTTTCGATGTAATGCCGAGTATGTTGTTTAATAGGGTTCCAATTTGATTTTAATTATGCAAAGAATTATGGGCTTCATTGAGTTTGTTGGCTGATTCTTCTAATAAGCGTTGTTCATAAGCATTTCTTGATAACAGCAGTTGGCGCTCAATACCTGTTGAGCCAATGATACATGGAAGTCCAAGAACAACTTCACTGCCAACTCCATAGTTAGAATCTGCTCTGGCCGATACTGGAAATATCTGCTTTTCATCTCGCAGGATGGTATCAACTAACTGACAAACTACTGTTGATATACCATAGCTTGTATTTCCTTTGCGTTCAAAAATGTTATAGCCTCGTTTACGAGTTAACTGTGCGTACTCTTGCTGAATTTGTTCTAGCGTTGTTCCTTGTGGTATGGGAAATTCAGTTAACAGAATTCCCCCAATAAATGCACTAGACCAAACCACAAATTCACTGTCTCCATGCTCTCCAATCACATAAGCATGAACGTCAAGTTTTGCAACATTCAGTCGCTTTCCAAGTTGATATCTCAGTCTAGCAGTATCAAGAACGGTTCCCGAACCGAAAATTAGGTTTTCTGCTCTGGTGGAAGTAGCGATCGCAATCCGCGTTAGTACATCCACTGGATTGCTAATGATAAGTACGATTGAATTCGGTGCAACTCGATCCAATTCTTTGATTGTCGAACGTATAATCTCTGCATTGTCGCTCAATGTATCTAATCGGGTCTGTCCTTGTTTCGGCTGCACCCCAGCAGTCACAATAATGATATCTGAATCAGCTAAGTCTTCATACTGATTTGATGGTATAATCTCCATTTCTTTAAGTAGGGGAATGCTGTCTTCGATATCCCATACTTGCCCTTCAGCTTTTGATAAGGTTCGGTCAAAAAGGACAACCCTTACACATCTACCGAGTAGAACTAAAGCATTTGCAACGTCTGCACCTACATTACCTGCACCAATAATACCGACTTTAGATGTTTTACTAATCATGCTATATCTACTTTTTTCAAGAGTGAAATGTCGTTTGTTTGGTAAATCCTTGGGTCTGCAATTGCTGTCTCCTTACAACGAGCGAAAACAATATATTTAATCCTTCGGTCATCGTGGGATGAGTCAAAATACCATCGCGTAGAACGGTGTAGGGCATCTGAGCTTGCATCACCATCTGCACCGTTGAAATCACTTCACCTGCTTCATGACACAACAAGGAACACCCTAGAATACGATCTGTATCTGCATCCACAATCGCCTTCAAAAGTCCATCGGTTTGACCGAGTGTTCTTGCTCTAGGAACGGCTGACGCATCCACCTTCGCCACGCGGATAGCATATCCTTGTTGCTGTGCTTCAGTTTCAGTCAAACCCACATGAGCCAGTTCTGGATCGATGAACAGACAGGATGGAACCAATCGATCCCGTGTACTACAGTTGCCCCCATCAATTAAATTAGCTTTGATAATGCGATAATCATCGAGCGATATATGAGTGTATTGCGGGCCGCCGTTGATGTCGCCTAACGCCCAAATCCCCGGAATGTTCGTCTCTAAGCGATCATTGACTTGAATAAATCCGCGTGTATCGGTTGCCACACCAGCAGCAGCTAAATTTAAGCTATCGATATTGGGCGCACGACCAACGGCGACGAGCAAATGCGACCCTTGGAGCGTGATTTCACGATCGCCAACTTGGATTTGAAGGATGGTTTCATTACCAGTGCAATCAACCCTCAACACCTTCGCCTTCAACAAGAATTCAATACCATCTTGTTCTAGCAGTGTTTGAACTGCGATCGCTATATCTGGATCTTGCTGTGACAGGATTTGCTCACTTTGCCCAATGACAGTAACGCCAGAGCCAAAGCGCCGAAACATCTGGGCAAACTCTAAACCAATATAGCTACTACCGAGAACGATCAGGTGTTTAGGCAGGTGTTCTAGCTCCATAATCGATTCACTCGTTAAAAACTCAACTTCTGTGAGTCCGGGAATGGATGGAATTAACGGTCGTGTGCCTGTATTAATAAATAACCGTTCGGCGGTAAGTAAGCGATTGTTCCCCTCAGTCGTCGTTACTGCGATCGTTTTGGGAGCAACAAAGCGGGCTGTACCAATGATCAGTTCGTGACCCAAAGCAGTTTCTAAATTGTGCAAGTTCATTTCACGCATCCCTTGCACAACCGATCGTTTTCGTTGGATCACCTCTGCTAAATTAACGCTGGGTGTATTGGTTTTAACCCCATAAGCGGCACTTTTTCGCACTGTGTTTGCTACATTGGCACTCGCCACCATAGTTTTAGTAGGAATGCAGGCAATATTAATGCACCCGCCACCAATCATGTTTAAGCTGCGTTCAACCAGAGCGGTTTTACGTCCGTCAGCAACCAGCGCTGGTGCCAGTGTTTTACCCGCTTTGCCGCCGCCGATAATAATGTCGTCATAGTGTTGAGTGTCCACTTCCATATCCTTATGGGTTTGATCGGGTGAATACGATTTTTAGAAGTTGTTATGAATTTTAGAAAAACTGGCTGACTAAGAGGGTTTTAGCAATAACGTATTTGGCGAGTGTAACTCAAGATGCTTGCCAAACGCTGGGTTGACAAAAAGTGCATAACACCCGTGCTTAGGATTCAACTTTTTCTACAAGCTTGCTTCATCAAGATACGGTTGTTTTTATACACCTCTAAAGTTCCAGACTGCGGGTTATCCAACGTGCCATCCCACACCCAATATTCATAAATTCCACTCCGAAACTTATACACTCGAACACCTTCTGTCGCTTGGCTAGTTCCTTTGCCCAAACTTAAATTACCATTGGGACTGGTCGCGCGATAAAGCAGTTCACCGGAAGTATAATTCTGCCAAATATTGATGTTGTACCCACCCTGGCATTTTGTACTCAGGATGATGCCAGCAGTAGAATCAGCAGAAGCTCTTAAGGAAAAATTAGCTAAGATACTGATTGGCAGAGCCAGGAGTAACGCGGATGTTTTCATAAGTTTTGTAAAATTAATAAGTTTGACATTACTCGATTGCTGCAACAACTTCATCTGTAGAAAGGACTGCATTGGCGATATATCCAAAGTTGATCAGTGCTGCCTTATAGCCGTCACCCAGTTTTGGATGGGGAGGGGCTGCTGTTGCATCCTTAATGCTGTTTCAAAAACGCCAAAGTGCGAGCGCGTGCTAATTCTGCAACTTATTGGCGATCGTCGGAACTAAGTGCTTGATAGATTAAAGGTGCAATGATAGCGATATTTTTCACCAACTCATCGGAGAGAGAAAATCGCTGTTTTAAGTAATTAGGATCGTTGTAACTCACCCACACCTTGCCGTCAGTCGCTTCCCATGCCAGTACTTTCAGGGGTAAATCCAGGGCGATCGTTGGTTCTGCCACCATGAGGGAAGTTCCGGCTTTCGGGTTGCCAAACAGCAACAACTGTGTAGGACACAGGCTTAGTCCGACTTTTTCGGCTTCAGCCTGTTGATCGATGCGGGCAAAAATGGTGATGCCTTTGACTTCAAGGACGGCTTCTAATCGATCAATGGTTACAGGCACTGAATATTGACTGAGCTGGCTAATGATGCCGTTGTTTGCATTCATAGCAGTGGACTTCTTGTAGGATAAAAACTGGGTGATATGGTCGTTGGGCTTTTCAAAGATTGAGGTCTGACAATCCTGGATGATCGTCAGGACGACGACCTAGTATCCAGTGGTATTTGCGTTCGCTTTGGTGAATTGGCAGGTCGTTGATGCTGGCAATACGCCATCGCATGAATCCATGTTCGTCAAACTCCCAATTCTCATTGCCGTAAGAGCGAAACCAGTTGCCGGAATCATCATGCCATTCGTAAGCAAATCGGACAGCAATGCGGTTGTCTTGAAAAGCCCAAAGCTCTTTTATCAGACGGTAGTCCAATTCTTTAAGCCACTTACGTGTCAAGAACTGAACGATCGCCTCACGACCAGATAGAAATTCTGAGCGGTTGCGCCAAATGCTATCCGACGTGTAAGCGAGTGATACTAGTTCAGGGTTGCGTGTGTTCCAAGCATCCTCTGCAATTCGGACTTTTTGGATAGCGGATTCATTATCAAAAGGCGGCAGGGGTAGTCGAGAATTTTCAGGGTTGTTCATAGTATGTAAGCGGTAGAATCGCGATTCTCGTTCCGAGAGGCTTCTCTACGAGACGCTCCGCGAACGCCAACGTCTCAGCATGGTTAGATTAAAATTACAGCAGATTTCAAGTTGGTGGAGTACACAAACTAAGTCCCAAAGCCAGGTATGAACCCTGTTTTACTTCTGGATTCTGAATTCTGCTGTAAGTGCGTGCCGACCGAATTACCTCAAAAGCAGTTTAATACAGATCAATGACTACCACCCGCGATGTGCAGCGTTTCCCCAGATGCCCCCGTCACAACTGCGATTTTTCCCTCTAGTTTTTTCATGATGATTTCTTAGGATCGGGCAGCGTGAACTCTACAGTTTCGCTAGTGATTACTTTGTGCGTGGGGTCAGCTAGTTCGATCAGCACCTTGTGTACGCCAGGTTCTAGTCCGACCAGGATGATAGTTTCCCCACTGGAATCTACAAAGTGCCACGGCGCGTCGTCAACGGTGATGTGGATATGACCGATGCGCGGCGATACTTCGAGAGCACCTTTGCCAAACACTGGCAACACACGCAAATTCTCCGTCCGGTACTGGATGAAGACGCGTCCCTGTGCTAGCGGTTCGGGAAGCGGTGGATCGACAATCAGCTTGGGTGGTGCTTCGTTTTCAATCGCAATCAACGGTGATGATCCGATAATGTCCCTAGCGCTCGGTGTGTGGCTGTTCATAGCAGGTAATTACCTGAGAGTAGTTTGTATTACGATCGAATGGCACTAAGAAAAGCGGAAAGGCTTATCAATGAATGGCACTAAGATAAGCCGAAAGTCTTGTTTCACCTCGTTCCCAGCCTGTAGGCTGGGAATGTATTTCGAGAGGCTCTGCCTCTGATCAAGCCTTTGGAGGCGGAGGCTCTTAGAATTAGTTCCTAGCCTGGAGGCTGGGAACCAGTCACAGCAAGGGCTGTGTCTTAACTTAATGCCATTTCGCTTTACCCTTTTCCCCTACGCTAACTCGGTAAGCAGCAAAGCGATGGAAGAGCGTCTTTTCCTTTCCCCAAAAACATCGATCGCATCCTATTGCAGATGTTTTTTCAATTCAGCAGCAGCTTGAACAAACAGAGAGCGGACTTCTGGCAGCTCGGCTAAACCATTGAGCAGTCCAAAGTCATGAATCATGCCGTTGTACTGCACCGTTGTCACCTCTACCCCAGCTTCATCGAGCTTGCGTCCGTAGGCTGTGCCTTCGTCATGCAAAATATCGCTCTCTGCAACCACAATTAATGCTGGAGGCAAGCCTTTCAGTTGCTCAACCGTCGCTTGTAAGGGAGATGCGTAAATGTCTTTGCGCTTTTCTGGGTCAGCGATGTACAAGTCATACATCCACTTCATCGTGGGTGCGGTTAGGTACCGTTTGTCGCCGAATTGATGATAAGAATTCGTTTCAAAATCGGCATCGACGATCGGCCACATCATGATTTGTAGCTTGATGTGTGGTCCTCCGTTTTCTTTCGCCTTCAAAGCAGTGACTGCTGTCATATTTCCGCCGACACTGTTGCCGACCACTGCCAGATTCTTGCCATCCACCCCAATCTCCTCACCATGCTCGGCAACCCATTTGGTCGCAGCATAAATCTCATTGATCGCCTGTGGGTACTGAGCATCTGGCGTGCGCGTGTAGTTGACAAAGACCCCTGCAAACCCTGAAAGCACAACCAGATCGCGAACCATGCGCTTGTGTGTTGGATAATCACCCAACACCCAACCACCACCATGAATAAAGATGAAAACAGGCAATGTGCCTTTGACGCCTTCCGGTCGCACGATATTGAGCGTAATCGAATAACCGTCAGCGATAATTTTCTTCTCAGACTCTTCAATGCCTGAAAGGTCTACTGGAACAGAAGCCTGTGCATCCACGAGTACTTGACGTGCTTCGAGTGCAGTGAGTGTCTCCAGCGGCACACCTCCTGAATTCAGCACTTTCAAAAATTCCTTCACCCCACTGGAAAGACGTGGATCATCTGCAACTTCCAAAATTTTTGCTGCTGGCGAGTTTGTTTGAGCAACCATGACATTCTCCTTTGATAAGTAGTAAACAATCTGTTGAAATGACACTGTTAAGTGAATTGATTTAACAGTGATACTTGATTCAGCAGTGATTGTGGAATGGCAATCACTTTCTACCGACATCGTTTCCCAGCCGGAATTATTTGTTACTGGTGAAAAGGTTGTCGACCTAGCGGGTCGCTGCCTCGATCGGTTGTTTCCACACCGCAGCAGCATAGAGCGAGTTCTCAAAATCGGGGGCGATATCGCCTGTGATACGTGCCTCATGATGCGCCCAGTCCTCAAAGAACAAGTCGTGACTGATGCACGATACTATTGCAGGTATGTCGCGGCGGATGCTAAATATGTCACCAATTGGCAAGCCAAAGCTGACGAAACCAGCAGGATTAAATACGTGAATGTCTTTCAGGTAAGGGGCAGTGCCAGGTACTTTTTCTAGGTATTCGCGGGCGCTACCGAAGTAAGGGTGCGTTCCCAAATAGTCGTCGCGCAGGTCTTCTGGTGGCTCGTAGCGATCGCGCCAGAGGGCAATGTGCTGGGCAAAGTCGGCTAGTTCGGGACGCTTTGTTGGGTCAACGAAGTAACCAGTGCCAGCGATCGCAAAATCAAACTCGAAAACCTCATCATTCACCTGGGTGACAATGCGATCACCCATTTCCCGTGCCGATTTCCAAGGTGCAGATAGGTGTATGTGAAAGTTCGGGAAGGCGATCGCTCGCTCAATCGCGTTCCGTGATGGCGTGGAGCCTGCTTGACGAAAGCGCCAAGCTTGGAACCATCGGGCTGCATCGGGTAGTTGGGGATAGTTGCAGTAAGCACCAGGGTATTCCCGTATCCGAATTACTGGTAGAGATGCGATCGCCGATCGCCGTGAAAACAGGTGTACTGCCTGAGCTCCCGATTCCAGCGCCACTCCTGCTGCATCGAAAGCTGAAGCCGCCGCACCCAGCACCGCCACAGTCTTACCGCGCAGTGCTTCAAAATCGATGGCATCGGCGGTATGTGCGTACAGCGTGCGTGGTAAGTCAGCCAGTACTAGAGGTATGTATGGGCCACCAGTGCCAGCCACGCCATTGGCGAAGATAATTTTGCGCGTAGTCTCTACCTGCGGGACATCGTTTACCTCAAGGTGTAGGCGGAAGAAACCTGCGGCTGGCTCAATCCGCACCAACTTCGTCCGGTAACGAACCTGGATACCGAGGAAGTGCCGATACCAACTGAGGTACTCAGCCCATGTCACTCGCCCAATGCGATCGATCGCCGCGTAGGCTTCCGCACCGTGCCGCGCTTCATACCAGGCTTGAAAGGATAATTCTGGGATGCCTAGTTCTGGACCAGGCACATTTTTCGGCGTGCGGAGCTTTTCCATCCGCGCTCGCGTCAGCCACACGCCTGCATGAGCCTCGTCATCAGCTGCATCGATCGCCGTCACGCGACCGATCCCAGCACGCCGTAGCGCAAATACAAAGGTGCTACCACTGCCGCTGCCACCTATTATAGTGACATTGTGATCGATGCCAGGGCGATCGGGCACCCAGTTTTCGGGATCGGGACCGAGCAGGCGTAGTGCCTCGCGGGCAGTAAAATCGGAATTGCTCGTTGTCATGTTGATCTCCTCATATCTCGTCGCGATGGATGGAAGAATCGGAATAGCATCTTTTGGACTTCAAATCTGTGCCATACCGCCATCAACAAACAACTCAATGCCATTCACAAAGCTGCTGTCGGCTGAAGCGAGAAAGACAACGGCTTTGGCAATCTCATCGGGTTTGCCGACTCGTCCCAGTGGGATGGTGCTAGCTTGGCTGTCCACGAATTCTTGCAACTGCTGGTCATTCAGTCCCAAATGATCGTAACCAGGAGTCGGAACCACACCAGGGCTAATGGCATTCACTCGGATCTTGCGTTCTCTGAGGTCGAGTATCCAATTCCGAGCAAATGATCTCACGGCGGCTTTGGTGGCGCTGTAAACACTGAAAGCTGGCGTACCTTTTATAGAAGCAGTCGAAGCATTCAGGATAATAGAAGCGCCCTCTGGCAACAGTGGCAGCGCCTTTTGTACGGTGAACAGCAAACCTTTGACGTTTATGTTGAATGTTTTGTCAAAGTGTTCCTCAGTGATTGCTCCAAGTGGGGCAATTTGTCCACCGCCAGCATTAGCGAAGATGATATCGAGGTGTCCTTGCTCTTGCTTAATGGTGGCAAACAGACGATCGAGGTCTGCCAGATTAGAAACATCGCTCTGCACAGCCGTAACATTTTTTCCAATGGCTTCTACAGCAGCATCTAGTTCGACTTGGCGACGACCCGTGATGTAGACATAGGCACCTTCAGCAACAAACTGTTTGGCTGTGGCAAGACCGATACCACTGTTGCCACCCGTGACAAGGGCGATTTTTCCTTCTAGTTTTTTCATAGGTTAATCTGATGGGGATTCTGGATTTGTGTGAACCATTGAAGTGTTATCGGTTCTGTTGCATCACAGCTTTGAGAACAGTAGATTTAACCCTTCATTCATTGTTGGAACCAGTTGGGGCAAGGGCTGTATCTTAACAAGCGTGCCATTTCTTACATCTCCTTTGATTGATCTGCTTGATGACGCTGCTTGAGACCTACAACGAGGTCAGTCACTTGACGTTGAGCCTCTGCGCTCAGTGAGTCAAAGTCGTCTAAGAAGAATTGACGTTCTAGCGTTAACTTCCGGGTATTGAGTAACCCTTCGATCTGCCAACCTTCGTCGCGTTTCGTTACAACGTATAGCGGCAGCGAATCTCGTGACGGTGAAGTTTCGGTTTGTCCGGGCAGTATTACCCTGATAACTACGAGCATGAGCGCGAGTTGCGAGTTCACGAAGCGGACAAAATTCACCTCACCCTCCAGGCGTGTTCCTTTGACAACTGTGTCGAACGCTTGCTGATGAAATGCAGCGATTTCTTTTCGACCCTTGAGATGCGTGCCCTCGAACGTGATGAAATCGGCAGTTTCGCTGAACGGGGCAGCGAAGCCTTCGCCGCTACCTCGATTCCAAGCATCAATCATCTGGCGATGGAAAGCACGGATTGCCGACTCGTCAGCAGTAGTGGTGGTTTGAGCTGTTTGTAAATTCATAGTTTTGAGTTTTCTTTTTAAGTGATAGACCAGTTCTCAAGCGGCATAGAGGGTGTTATGAACTCTGAAAATCATCGGCTCTGTGAGCCAGTTCCAATCATTCCTCGAAAATCGCAACGAGGGCTGAATTTCGCTTCTGGACTAGGTTATATAGAAGTTCATAACACCCTCTAAGGGAGATATCCAGGTACACCCAGGATTTCGTCGCCAATTTCGCTAGAGATGCGATTGAACTTGGACATTAAGTTTATTGGCAATGCTTTGTGAGGTACGCTCCGCTTTAATTAAATCTGCTGCTTTTTCACCAATCATGATGGTCGGTGCGTTCGTATTTCCCGTGGTGATTGTTGGCATGATGGAAGCATCAACAACTCGCAATCCCTCAACCCCATGTACCCGCAACTCAGGATCGACCACTGCCATTGGGTCAATGCCCATTTTGCAAGTGCCAACCGGATGCCACACAGTGCTGCAAGTGTCCCGAATGTAAGCTTCGAGTGCTGCATCACTCTGAACGTGGGAACCTGGAGCAATCTCCTCACCATGAAAATTATCAAAGGCACTGGTCTGAAACAATTGGCGGATTAATTTAACTCCCTCAACCAACTTTTGCACATCGGCTTGACTTTGTAGATAATTCATCCGAATGGTTGGTGGATCTTTGGGGTCAGGCGATCGCAAAGTGACGCTGCCAATATTTTGGAAACGGGTAAGAGAGACTGCACCTGTAAATCCAAAATCAGCAGGAGTATAACCAGGTGACAAGAATTGAATGGGGCCGAAAAAGAACTGCAAATCGGGTGCAGACTCCACATTGCCCTTGCTATGCAAAAATAATCCGGCTTCAACTCCATTACTGGTGATGGCAGGGTGTATATCTTGAGTAACTTCTTGAACGACACAAGTGAGAATGTGATCCTGAAGGTTTTGACCAACCCCCGGCAAATCTGCAACGACAGAAATTCCCATCGCTTGCAGATATTCTGCATCCCCAATACCAGAAAGCATTAGCAGTTTGGGCGAATCAAACGCACCCGCACTTAAAATCACTTCCTGGTTGACTCTGACCTGGTGGAGCCTACTTTCATGCAGATATTCCACTCCCACACAGCGAGTGCCTTCAAACAGCAATCGCGTCACCAATGCCCCTGTCGTTACGGTCAAATTGGGACGATGGAAAATGGGTAGAAGAAAAGCAGCAGCAGCACTGTGCCGTTTACCATCCTTGACCGTCAACTGATAGAGTCCTACCCCTTCTTGCTGTACACCATTAAAATCAGGATTGTAGTTGTATCCCATTGACACACAGGCATCTACAAAGCGTTGGGAAACCACAGCAGGGGACATCAAATTGGTAACGCTCAACTCCCCATTAACCCCGTGAAATTCTGACGCGCCTCGCTGCTGTTGCTCCGATTTCTTGAAATAGGGCAAGACATCAAGGTACGACCAACCGGGATTTCCTAATTCCTGCCAGCGATCGTAATCTTGAGGATTGCCCCGGATATACATCATGAAATTAATCGAACTGCTGCCCCCCAAAACTTTGCCACGGGAACAAAACATTTTGCGGTAATTCAGGTAGGGTTCCGGCTCAGAAACGTAACCCCAATCTACTTCAGAGCCTATTAGGCTAAAGCATTGCGCCGGAATTTGAATTTCTGGTTTTGTAGCTGGGTTGCCCGCTTCGAGGAGTAACACGGTTGTGTCACAGTCTTCGGTTAGACGATTGGCAACCACACAACCAGCCGAACCTGCACCAATTACAATGTAGTTATAATTAGTCATAAAGTTCTCTTCCTCTGTTATCTACAATGGATAAATGGAGTCAAGAATGAACTGATTTAAAGAGTGATTGCTGAAATACTGTTAGTTATTCATTTACAACACCCGATCTGCTGAATTTAACTGCGTACCAATGGTGTATCCACCAAATGTTCTGCCAGAAACCAAACTTGCGTCTCATTAGTTCGCAGGACTTGGCTCACTAACAAATCGTTAGTGCCACTATCTTGATTTGCTGCTGTTTTATCGATCGCTACTCTCAATTCCCCAATGATTAACTCGTGCGCTTCCAGTAACCGCGACAACATCACGGGTACTTCCTCAACGCCGTTGGGCGGACGCTTAATCTTAGTGACTTCTGCTACATGACGCGGGTCAGTGATTGCCACGCCTCCCAGTGTTTGTACCCGTTCACCTAGTGCATCAATTAACTCAATTTGTTCACTGGCGTGTTTGTCGAGCAACAGATGCAGTTGATAAAACGTATGTCCGCGCATCAACCAGTGATGTTTCTTGTAAAGGTGATAGAGAATAATCGTATCTGCTAAAATTTGATTGACTAAAACACAGCTTTCGCTGCGGGTATTGGGGTTGAGAACAATTGGCAAATCACGAAGAGTACCATACTGCTGAATTTCATATCCATGTTGATGCAGTAAGGGTTGACTGCCATCGACTTCAGTGATACCTGTATTTTGAGTTGGCACGAGCGCATCTCCTAGAGTCAATAATTAAGTCTGTTCTATTTGTATGTACCGAGAAACTGCTTCTCTTAGGATTGGGATTACTTCACAGCAGTGCTTGCTGCTTCAATCACTTTGACAACCTCTTTTGGATGAGAGATAAAAGGAACATGACTGGAGTTAACTTCGGTTGTCTTAGCACTAATCCGTTTAGCCATAAATCGTTGAAGTTCAGGGTTGATGGCGCGATCGCTTTGAGTCACGAGAAACCAGGAAGGAATTGTTTTCCAGGCGATTTCATTCAGTGATTGCTCAAACGCTGCGCTGGCGATCGGCTTTTGGGTTGCTGCCATCACTCGCGCCTCAGCCTTTGATACGTCTTGGGCAAAAAATTCGTGAAACTTCCCGCGATCGATATAGAGAAAGTTTGCAGCATCAGACACGATCGCCGTACTAATCGGAGGTGCTGCGTACTTTTTATTCAAATCACTCGTCTTTTCACCGACATCTGGTGCGAAAGCATTAACATAAACCAGAGCTTTCACCTGTGGATTGCCAGCCCCCGCACCCGTGATCACATTTCCACCATAGGAATGTCCGACCAAAACAACGGAACCTTTTTGATTATTAATCACCCGCTTCGTCGTTGCCACATCATCAGCAAGCGAGGTGAGCGGAATCTGCACAGCGGTCACTCTGTAGCCATCCTGCTCCAACAATGGAATGACGTGTTGCCATGATGTACCGTCAGCATAAGCCCCATGAACGAGAACGATCGCAGGTTTAGAGTTGGACGCTTGAGGTAATTCCCTGGAGGTGGCTGGTGTTGGATGCATTGATATTCCAACGACAACACTTAATGCAAATAACCACAGCAACAATTTTTGAACTTTTTTCCATCTAAAAACCATCAGATCGCCTCTGTATTCTTGCTAAATTGCTGAAATCTCTGGTTCTTGTCTCCGTATAGAAATTATGAAATACTCCCCGCTGAAATACTTGTTGGGATAAGAATCAAAAACCTTAATCATTTGCAGCAACAATGGCTGCCATTATCTGCTCAACAGTCCAGCAATCAAGATAGCGAATTCCATTAATAAACAAAGCGGGCGCAGCCTCCACTCCACTTTGCAGTCCACCTTCGATATCCGCATTGATACGATCAACATACGCTCCCCTGGATAAATCCTGCAAAAATTGAGAAATATCAAGTCCTAAACGATTGGCGTACTCTACTAGATAGCCATTCTCTAACTCTTGTTGATGAATGAACAATATTTCATGCATTTGCCAAAACTGCCCTTGAGCCGCTGCGGCTTCCGCAGCTTCCGCTGCTCGTTGAGCATGTGGATGAATCTGTACCTGAGGAAAATGACGGAAGATAAAACCTAAATTGTTTTCTCCAAACGAAACCTTCAATTGCTGTTGAGCAACTTTAATCAATCGATAGACGTTGGCACTTTGAAAACATTCATAATCTCCATACATGACGAATACTACAGCAGCATTCAGTACACCTTGGATACGATCCTGGGTTGAAGGCAGAACGAATAGAGAACGATTATCACGGTCGTAAGTCATCTTTCGGTTTGTATTAAGCAAACTTAAGCCTCACAAACCAACTGCATCTACATCACTATGGATTCAATATAGACTATTGATCTTCTCTTGTCGTCCACTCTGGGTTGGCATTTTTGTACAATCGAGTGATGGATGAACCTGTCCATCTCGCAGTGGAAGGTTGTCTCCAACTTTAGTTGGAGTCTAAAGCCAATCTAAAGGGGAAAAGTTCAGAAGGCAGAAGGCAGAAGGCAGGAGGCAGAAGGCAGAAGGTAGAAGGCAGAAGGCAGAAGGGAACCCACGTTTAAAAACGTGGGATTGAAGTAAGGACGCCTTGTGTCTCGTGGCACTTTCCGCGACGCAGGAGCGTCGCTAACGCTGCGCTATCGACACAAATCTTTTTATACTAATGGGCAATAACCCACAACTAAAGTTTTCATTAATACTTCTTTCCTTCTGCCTTCTGCCCTCTGCCTCCTGCCTTTCTTTGTAAAGATTCACTTCCCTTCCCTTCTTTTTCCCCATTTACAAACTGACAATCCCACGCTTAACAGCAGTAATCACGGCTTGTGTGCGATCGCTCACACCCAGTTTGCTCAAAATCCGATTTACATGCGATTTGACGGTACTTTCACCAATACTCAAAGCAGTCCCAATTTCTTGATTACCCATTCCTTGTGCCATCAAACGCAGCACTTCCAACTCTCGTTCACTAAGTTCTGGATTGCTCATTCGCTGCAATAATTTTGCGCCCACTTCTGGTGGAATATATTTCTGACCATTATGAATGGCGCGAATCGCATTCAAAAGCTCGCCAAGTTTAGAATCCTTAAGCAGATAGCCTTGAGCGCCTGCCTGTAAACCGCGATAGATATCTTCATCGCCATCGTAAGTTGTGAGTACCGCGATCCGAGCCTGCTTAAATTCAGCACAAATCGCCATAATGGCTTCAACACCTCCCATTTTGGGCATTCGTAAATCCATTAGTGTGACATCAGGTTGGTATTCTCGAAACGCGTCGATCGCCTGCTGCCCATCTTCAGCTTGAGCGATCACTGTCATTTCTGGATCGCGGTTAATGATGGTTGCTAGACCCTTTCTGACTATGGCATGGTCGTCAACAATCAGCACCCGAATCGTAGTGGATTGGCTCATTGTAATTCTCACTCTCGATTGATAGTGACAATAATTTCTGTTCCTTGACCCGGTTGACTTTGAATCGTCAGTTGTGCGTTAATACGCTCTGCTCGTTCGCTCATTCCTAATAAGCCAAACCCACCACTCAAAGGAATGCTACCCACTCCAAAGCCCCTGCCATCGTCTTTAACCCGTAAGATACACTGTGTCTCGTTGTACATTAACTCAACCCGAATTTCGCTGGCACAAGCGTATTTAATCGCATTGGTTAATGCTTCCTGCCCAATTCTAAGTAAGTTATTCTCTACTTCAGTTGGTAAGGAATAGGCTGTACCCTGAGTTTCGCAAATCAGAGCCGTGTCGGTCGTCGATCGCATTTGAGCCACAATACGATGCAGGGCACTCTCTAAATTACCCTCTTCTAGTAGCCGCGGACGGAGTGCTGATACGGATCGCCGTGCCCCTGCCAGCCCAGCGCGTGCTAGTTCCTCAATCATTTCCAGATGTACTTGGGTTGCTTCCGGGTCATCCGCCAGCACCTGTTCTGCTGCTCTAACCTGAAGCAGAATACCTGTGAAGGATTGAGCCAGTGTATCATGAATTTCTCGCGCCATCCGGTTGCGTTCTTCCAGAATGGAGGCTTGCTCAGCTCGTTTGCGTTCGCGCAGTGCAGCGTTTCGCTGTTCGCTAATGTCAAGAATTATTCCTAGCATCCGCACAGGCTGTCCGGCTGTGTCATAAATTCCTCGACCTCGACCTACCAGCCAATGAATACTGCCATCTGGATGAATGACTCGATATTCAGCTTCAAAATCAGTATGAGTTTCTAGAGCTGTTGTAATAGCTTGTTCAACCCGATGAATGTCTTCTGGATAAACGCGATCGCGCCATACCTGATAGCTGCTCTCAACCTCACCGGGAACTAACCCCAGCAATCGAGCATAATTGTCGTTCCAATCTATTTTGTTCTCCGTGATATTCCAGTTGCAACTACCGATGTGCGTGAAGTCCATCGTCAGCCTGCGTTGCTCTTCACTTTGTCGCAAGGCATTCTCCACTCGTTGGCGCTCTTCAATTTCCTGCCAAAGGAGCAAAGTCCGCTCAGTAATTTGCTGTTCTAACGTTTGGTTGTAGTCGGCTAGAAGTTTCTCTGCTTGTTTGCGCTCAGTGATATCTTGAAAGGCTACAATCGCATAAGCTACCTTGCCCTGTTCGTCAAAAACTGGCGTTCCCCATGCCTCAATGGGAATAATAGTCTCGCCTTGGTGAATCTCTAAATCATCCGTTCTTGTACGTTCGCCTTTTAACGCTCGGACGATTGGCATCTTCTCAGATGAACAGTTTTGATCCGTTCCAGCCAGGTAAACTTGATAAACCTCTGCAAGATGCTCTGGTGTTGCGGAAGGATCGACGCCTTTGCCTAATAGCTGAATGCCTCGTTGATTGACATAGTAAGGGCGACCAGTCGCATCCAAAACCCCAACTCCCACTGGAACCGCCTCTAGAAATTGATTTATCTGACTTTCGCTAGCGCGTAGTTTCGAGTAGAGTTTGGCATTTTCAATCGCGATCGCTGCCTGAGTAGATAGAAGATTCAAAAGTTGCGTTCGCGTAGCGTCTCCTTCGGAGAATCGTTCCGGTGTAAATGCTCCAGTTGCCAACTGATTTTCTAAATACAACACACCGATGAGCTTGCTTTGATTGAGCAGCGGTAAACAAAAGACTGATTGAGTCTGGTGGTGTTGAATATAGGGATCATTGATAAAATTACCTTCATGAGTAGCATCATTGAGAATGACCGACTTATGAGTCCGAATCACATAATGAATGATCGATTCAGGTAAACGATTTGCGATCGGAGTCGATTGCAGCACTTGGGTTGCACAGACCTGTGCACCCTCAATGAGTTCACAGGTCGCTTCGATCATCCATTCTCCTGCGTTTTCTAAAAGCAGACAACCAGTTTGTGCTCCAGCATTTTCAATTAAAATCTGCATGAGAGAGCTGAGCAATCGCTCCAATTCAATTTCACTCGAAATTGCTTGAGCTGCTTTCATCACCGTCGCTAAATCGAGAGCAGTATGTAAGGTATTTGAGATGGTTTCACCAGTTATGGTGCGAACTGGTGTAGAAACTACGTTGGACGACTGAGGAAATAGTTGAGGATAACGAGTTTCTAAATCTTTAACCTTTGCCATTGCTCCCCACCGTTCATAGCAGTAGTGAGCTTCTTTCATGTAGGTTTGGGCGATCTTTTGCCGACCTCGCACCAGATAATGTTTAGCAGCTAACTCATAGGCTAACGCCTCTTCCTGGATATATTCATTTTCCCTGGCTCCTTGAATTGCTTGTTCATAGAATTCCTCTGCTTCAAACCACTGACTTAGAACTCGTGCAGTCTCTGCTTGCACCAGATGATATTTATGCAAACAATTCATTGGCGCATACTGTGCCCATTGCTTCATTTTCTCCTGACTAACCGTAACTTTTTTGAGGAGTTCCTCCTGCACTTGAGTGCCGCTTTCAGAGTATATGGCGAGTCTTGCCAGCGCATCATATAGATAGTAAAAAGGACCAACAGGTGTGCCTGTTATTCGGATTAAATAACGTTCTGCTATGGTTGAGTTTTTAACTGCCTGAGCATACTCAGAAAATAGGTAGCACAGGAAAAGTTTATGGAAATAGACATCAAAGGTTGCCGTTCCATCATTTGTTACTTCATGTTGTGGCAATCCATTTTCTTCATTGTAGAATTCGCCAACTAGACGAGTTGGGTTGACCGAAAAGCCCATCAAATTTGCGATCGCCTGCTGATATATTTGGTTCCAGGTTAGCGCCGTTTTCTGTTTGATTTGACGAATTGCTTCATTGTATTTCGTCATCTCGCGCTCAACTTCTACGAGTTCCTTTCCAACTGCGTAGAATTGGAAGCAATAACAATGAGCACAATAAGCAGCAAACTCTAAATCTCCAACTTCTAAACCTCTTTGGTAGGCTTCTAGCAAGGGCTGGGTTGTGTTTCTAATATGCTCTTTCCAATGAATAATAAAGTTATTCACAATGAGTAATGTTCTAGCTCTGAGAGAATGAACATTAAGGTGTGATAATAGATTTAGCGCAAGTTGTCCAAACTCGTACCCAATCTCAATGTTCCCACTCGTTCCACAAAGAATTAATCCGTAAAAAGCATAGGCAAAGGGAGATACAACAGCATTACCAGATTGAATTGATAAGTTTACTTGTTTAGACACAAGCAGAGGCATCAAATCAGGAGCCGCAACATAGGCAGCAATCGTGATGCTTGATAAGATTCGCATCGCCGCCAACTTGTCCGGTTCGGTCATTTCCGGCAAATGGAGCAAGTCCTCGATTGGCTTCTTGCCAATAAGTGATGTGATTGTGTCTAGCTCAAGCTGAATGTCTGACTGAGTTGGTGTTTCAGGAAAACTGATTCCCAGTTGCTGCAAAACTTGCAATCCAGTGTTGATTGCTTCTAATGGCTGGTTCTGCGCGATGTCAGTTTGAATTTTGACTTCGTAAACTTTCACGATGTCGAGAACCGTTTTGGCTGCTTGCAGAACAACCACTGCCCAGGATTCTACCTGCTCAAACTCGCCACACAAATACGCGACTTCTGTTGTTTCTGTATATAACTCTAAGGTCAGCTCATAGTTAGTTTGCCAACTGGAGTCTGCCAGCCATGCTCTACCTCTGGCTAAATAGTTTTGAGCCACACTATAGGCGATCGCAGCTTTTGCTTTCTGTCCTGTGATTAAATTTAATCTAGCAATTTCATTGCGTTCTAGTTGATCTGTGACAAGCTCAATTCCATGATTAAGATGATCGACAATTTCAAACAGTCGGTCTGATAGTCTCTCTGGCAAAGTTTTTCCGAGGAGATTGCGACCAATTTGTAAATGAACAATTTGTTTTTGCGACTCATCGATTAAGGTGTATGAGGCTTGCTGCACGCGATCGTGCAAGAACTTATACTCTTGAATTAACAAGTTTTCATCTAATTCAGATAGTGGTTGAATTAATCCAACTTGTATGGCTGTTAGTAAATCTTGAAAAATCGTTTCAGGTGGTTTCTCACAAACAATCGATAGAGTATCTAAATTAAACTCAGCGCCGACGCAAGCAGCTAACCGGAGAATTTGCTGTGTATTCTCTGGCAGTTTCTTCAACTTGTGAAGCATCAACTCCACAACATTATCAGTGATATCTTGGGCTTGGATCTGAGCTATGTTCCACTGCCAGCTTAAGTCTTCAGCATCAAAGCTCAATAAATTTTCGCTATGCAGCATTCTCAAAAATTCACTGACAAAGAAGGGATTGCCCTCAGTTTTACGCAACACCAACTCAGCTAACGGACGAACGGTGTCTGCATTCCGATGTAGCGTCTCGGCAATCAACTGACTCAACGGACCCAGCGTTAAGGGTGTTAAGATAATTTCCTGAAGCACTGCCCCTTGTTTTCGCAGTCTCTCTAGCATTAATGCTAATGGATGCGTTGGATTTACTTCATTATCTCGATAGGCTCCAATTAAAAATAGTGATTTGGTTTGCTCATCCAGCAGCATCAACTCGATTAACTTCAGCGTTGCTGAGTCTATCCACTGCAAATCATCTAAGAAAATCGCAAGGGGATGTGATTCTGAACAAAACACCCGCACAAACTGCCCAAAGATTCGATGAAAGCGATTTTGAGCTTCAGTTGCTCCCACTTCTGGTACGGGTGGCTGCTTGCCAACAATCAATTCAACTTCCGGGATCACATCAATGATGATTTGTGCGTTGTTTCCCAAAGCTGTAAGTAAGAGCGATCGCCACTGTTGCACTTGTTCGTCTGGTTCACTGAGCAATTGCTGCACCAATTTTTGCAGAGCATCTGCGATCGCGCTGTAGGGAATATTGCGCTGAAATTGATCGAATTTACCAGAGATAAAATAGCCGCGCTTTTGGGTAATTGGTTTATAGATTTCTTGCACTAACGCAGATTTACCAATGCCAGCATAGCCAGATACCAACATCATTTCGACTTGGAATTTTGGTTCGCCTCTTTGTTCGCTTTGTGAAGTTGTTTCTGAATTGTTTGGTAGAGAAGCAACGCGATTTGACTCTGGACACGCTATGCGATTGTCCTCCGGACACGCAACGCGAACAAACGCCGCCAGTAACATTGCAACTTCCTTGTCCCGTCCATACAGTTTTTGGGGAATTTGAAACTGACCCGAAACGTCTTGAAGCGCCAGTTGAATGCTAGAGATTTGACCGATTTCTTCTAATTGTTCAGCACAGATTTCTAAATCCGCTTTGATGCCCCAAGCACTTTGATAACGATTTTCAGCATTTTTCGCCATCAGTTTGAGAATGATATCTGAAACTGGCTTGGGAATCGTTGTATTTATTTCATTAGGCGGAATAGGATGTTTGGCAATATGACAATGGACTAGCTCCAGCACGTCTGTGGTGGGAAATGGTAGTTGTCCAGTGAGCAGTTCGTAAAATGTCACACCAAGGGAGTAAAAATCGGTGCGGTAATCGAGTAAACGGTTCATCCGCCCTGTTTGCTCTGGAGACAGGTAGGTGAGGGTTCCTTCTAAAACATGAGGGTTCTTGAAAGTCGGATTCGTGCGGTTAAATTGGGTGGCAATTCCAAAGTCAATAATTTTGACAACACCAGTATCTAGGTTGAGGACTATGTTTCCAGGGTTGATATCTTTATGAATGATATTGGCTGCATGGATTCTGCCTAGAATATCGCAAACAGCGATCGCAAAACCTAGAAAAGTCGATAAAGGTATCGGGCAGAAAATATCTGGACGCTTGTGTATCCATTGCTCTAAGGACTCTCCCCCAAAATCTTCTAAGAGAATCACCAGAGTGCGTTGATAGTCTTGCTGACTGTATGCCTTCACCACTCCCTCCAAGTTGAGGGAACGGGTAATTTTATATTCCTGTCTGTAGCGGGTTAGTTCTTGGGGAGAGGGATAATCAAGTTTTAGCATTTTTACAATTATCCCTACTCCATCGTCTCTGATGCCCCGATAAACTAGAGAATTAGAACTTTCGTATATCTTGTCTTGGATCGCAATACCAGGTAGAGTAATCATAAAGCAACTCTTGAGAGGATAATCTGGCATACCTCAAACTATACAGTAATTCTCCTTGTTAGAATGATAACTATAATTAACTACTTAGTTTACTTGCTAAATAGACTTGTCCGAAAATTTGAAAAGCAGTCTGTATCTGGCTTAGAGACAGTTAAAGTGTAAGCCCAAGTCAACCTAATTATGAGGGTTGTATTGCAAAAACTTGCGAAGGACAAAAGCTCTGTATAAATCAGAACCAGTTATGAAGCTACTCCGAAAATTTGAGCAACAAATAGTATTTGAGCGCTAATGTCTGTTTTTTCAACTCCCTTAACTTGTCCCTTAACGCGTAACCAAGTAAATACTGAACTAATCGCTAATAACTGGGATGATATGTTACGGGTAGCTAGTTCCTTAAAATTGGGGACTGTAAGTGCATCCGAGGTGATGCGAACTTTGCAGCGAGGAAGTAGTTCAACGACAGTATCAAAAGCAATCGGGGAATTGGGGCGAATAACAAAGACGTTATATTTGCTACGTTATATTGATGACGAAACCTATCGCCGTCGCGTCCTCACCCAACTTAACCAAGGAGAAGGTCGCCACAGTTTAGCCAGGGTGACTTTCCACGGACAAGGGGGTGAAGTGCGTCAACGCTACCGTGAAGGTCAAGAAGACCAACTGGGCGCTCTGGGGCTGGTGGGTAATGTGCTGGTATTATGGAATACAAGCTACATGGATGCGGCGGTAAAGCAACTGCGAGACCTGGGGGTGGAAGTAAAGTCCAAGGATTTATCGCGGCTCTCTCCTCTCGGATACAAGCATATCAATATGTTGGGACGTTATCAGTTTACTGTCTTCTGAACATTTGAAGCGGGGTGAACTTCGTCCTCTACGTGATCCAGATGACTTTGGCGAATCCTATAGCTAGAACGTTGTGTAGATAAGGCTTGTAGCCAAGCGCGTACATTCCTGTTCCATTGCTACTCGCACGCGCTCCGAAACTTCTTTATTCTGTAAGGCAATAAGCGCGGGGCGTACATAAAAAATATTGACAGCAGAAACTGTGCCGCGTCGGTGACTCGACGTTTGCGTTGCGGTAAATTGGAGAGCAATTAGATAGTTACAAACTCAACCACGTATAAAACTGTGGCATCATTTGTTCTAATATACGTAGTTCCGCAGATGCAATTTTTTCCAGCAGTAGCACAGCACACCACCGACGATCCTCACTCCAACGTTGGAGGATATCTTTAATGGCATCAACCCCATGCTTAATGCCAGAGCGCAGTTGTTGGACACAATCTCTAATTGGTGTAGAATCGCCATCTTCGGGGTCAAAAATCTCAAAAACAGCATTTTCATTTTCGGTATCCACCCCCTCCCTTATGGGTTCCCCTATAGAATTAGGCGGGGGGGTGGATACGGGGGTATTGGGAGGTGCAATCCCATACAGTAACTGCAATCCAGCCTGAAATCGTCGTTGATCTTCTTCGGCTTGACGCGCTCGTTCTTCTTTTTGTGTACGTTTATTTTCTCGATGCTTAATTACAGCTTGAGCAAAATCCAATTCCTCTTGCTTAAGTCCGTGGTATTTAACTTGTTTACCCCTCGGACCCACTTTATGGTCGTCCAGTTTTAATCCCAATTGGTCAAGCAAAGTCCCCAATAGCCATATTGGTTTACATTTCTTGGGAACCGTAAACCCTAAAATCGCCTTAACATGAGACGCACAAGAAGAGGCTATTTCGGTCATCCTCACCAAATCAGGGTCATTCGCTGTCACCTCAACACCCGCTACTAGGCGTTTGAGAACATCATGCAATCCCAAATTAAACCTAGCCAGCCAAGAAGCCGAATAATTCCCCCAGTCCATACATAACGGGAAGTGCAAACGCTCCTGACGGTCTTTGTCTGCCACAATTGTTGGTGGGCTTGGGTATTCATCACCAGTATTTGGGTCAACAATTGTACCATCTGGCTCAGATAAAATTGCCTCCAAATCGGCGATCGCTTTAATTAATTTCCCACTGTTATCTTTTTGTACCAGTGTTGAAGTTACCTCCATCCCGTAAGCATCTTTGATACGGAATTTTTCGCACTCGAAAACTTCTTCGGGTGACAAATAATCTTTACTAGTACGTTGGCGATACTCAGTAGCCGAAATCTCCTTGGAAGAAGCAACCGCAGCATAATACGCAGCGTCTAAGGCAATGCCAGCATTTTTTAGTTGCTGTTGTGCAAGATAATTTTCCTCAGCACCCACTGAGATAATTACGTTACCCATCTCCGTTAGCAGGTTGCGTAAATCAGCCCGCAAATTGTTGATGGATTGGTGTCGAGAAGCCATTATTTGACAGTACGCATCTAATGCCCAGTCTTTTTCAGCACCTCTTCGTCCTGTTTCACGGTCAATCCTGATTAGGAAAGCCGTCATCTCGTTGGTTTGCAGCAACCGCTCCTTAATTTTACTGGCATTGGTATCTTTATAGCCAAAGGGCGGACGCGGAGCTACCCAAACGTGAATCGGGACGTTGGGACGATAACGCCAGAGTTGTTGGGCGCATTCGGTAGCCGTTTGAGAAACCCCGTGAAAAACGCCAAAAACAGCGTCGAAATGATATTCAGGTATATCCACCCCAGTTCCCAAGCTAGGGGACGCTAAAAGGGCATCTAGGCTCTTTACAGAGTTAGTTATGTCCTTGATGAAAGCGACATTTTCTTCACTGCCAGAATTTTCTGAGTGGATCGCCCAAATTCGTAAGGGTTGTTTTATATCTGACCTTTTTTTGTCATCTATCTTTTGGGGTAATTGTGAGGGATCACTACCTGAAGTATTTTTGTCATCTATCTTTTGGGGTAATTGTGAGGGATCACTACCTGAAGTATTTTTGTCATCTATCTTTTGGGGTAATTGTGAGGGATAGTCAGAATTATTGTCATTAAATGGCGGTGGTTGCGAAATACTGTCTGCATTGCTAGCCTCCACAACAACGCGCATAGAGAGCGACTTTTCAAGTTTCTTAATAAACCGCTTGGAGTCCGAAGGCACCATAATTTTCTCACCCCTCATCAGCGCTGCTGAAATTTGGGCTACAAGGGCGGAGGAATTATCTCCTTCGTACCAGTAAATTAGGCGATCGCCATTTTTCCACTCGTTTTTGATAATAAACGGTTTTTCTTCTGGTGGACGCATTGCCCGGAAGAAGTCCACCGTCACCTCGTCCATATGCGCGTCGGCAATTACAACCAAGGGCGCATTATACACGATATATTCCAGAACTTCTAAAATCGATGCCCGATGTTCTTTACAGGTTTTACTGTGCAGCAGGTGAGTTAGGTACTGGCAAGCTTCATCGATAAACACGCAACCGTAGGTGAGGGAATCGGTGCAAAGCTTGTGCAAGCTGTCGATGGTGATGCTGAGGGCAGTAGCCTTGGCTAAACCCGTATAACCCAAATCCGAGTACATCTCGGTTTTGAGACGATTAGCCAGGTTTTTCAGCAAGTTAACCCGATGCCCGTTGTTGAGGAACCGCGCTTCGGGATGAGAGTCACGCCATTTTGAGAGCAACTCGGTTTTGCCGGTTCCCATATCGCTGTCTAATACTACCAGTCCTGATTCTGGTAATTCAACTGAAGAAGATAAGTACTTGACATTTACCCGAACGTGTGGTTTGTATTTGCTACTTAGTCCTCTGTGGCTGAGGTAGAACGATCGCTGATAATCTGTGAGGCTTTTTGCATCGTCAACGATCGCAGTCAGTAGGGCGCTAGCATCGTCACCACGGGCTACTACGAAGTCATCGACCCCTTTCTCCATTCCGGGGAGTAAAGCCACCTCACAGGCGCTCCCAGCAGCTTCTATTGCCTTACCTGTACGCAGGGTGGCTTGGAAGACCGACCAACGGGTTTTGGGGTTGGTTTCGTGGTCGAAGAGGATAATAAACTTGCGTCCCTTTTGTGCTAAAGGCAGCAAGTCGGGGTGCAGGCGTTCGTCGAAGTCTTTTTTACCAACTCGTCCGTTCCAAATACCGGGGAGAGCGATCGCTGCAAACCCAAGACTTAACAAACAGGCTGCTTTCTTTTCGCCTTCGCAAAGGATTATGGGTATTTCCGGGTGACGAATAACCCACTCCCAAAATATTAAGAGCGGATGTAGCCTATCAGTAAGGCGCGACAAGAGGGGAGAATTATAGCACTTGATATTATACCGCTTTTGAACTAAATCCCAAATGCAGTCGGGAATATCGAAGTAGGTAACGCGGTTGGGGGTTTTGGGTGGTGACTCGTATTTGACGAGTTTGCCTTTTTCTGCATTAATCCGGGGGTTAGTGGGCTTAAAGCGCCCCCATTCCATCGGTTGCCAGTTGTTTTGGGGGTCGAGTCCGGAAATCCACAATCCACCTAATTCGGCGTGTTGGTACTGCTTTAAGAAGCTATCGGTGACTCGACCTGCGTTTTTGCGAGGTATGGATTCGGAGATAAACAGGTACGAGTAGACGATCGCGCTCTCGATGTGGACGAAGTTGCGTTCGATAAGCGCGTGGTGGATGGCACTACCGACAGCGAGTTCGTGGTACTCGGCGACTGTAAGGTTGTTGGGGAATGGGGAGAGAAATTCGTCGTTCATCAGCCCTCACCCCCTAAAGCTGGCACACCGACTGGGTGCATCTGTGGAAACCAAGAGAGGTCTTGGTAAAGGGGGGAACGATTCCAGTAATTGGCGAAATGTATATAGCATTGCCAAATAATGCCAGATCCGCAAAAACGGGTTTGGCATTTTGATCTAAATTAATCTATATGATCCGGGCTGTTCTAAAAGCCTAAAACCCTTATTTAGTAAGGGTTTTAAAAATGGATTGTCCGGGGATTCTAGAGTTTTTGTCCGGGGATTCTAGAGTTTTTGTCCGGGGATTCTAGAGTCGTTGTTCTAAAGCTCTAATTTATATGCCGTAAGGCTTTGAAGCTTATTTTTTGAGTTATTTTTTTTAGAACAAAAAGATAACAGAAGAACAGCCGATTACAGATAATAATCGGCTGGCAGCGAGGTATTATTAAGTATTAATACTCAAAATTAAATCTCAATAAATTTTTGGATCTTGCTAGCGTGAGCTTGACTGATGGTGCGCTCACCCCGTTCAATCAAGGAGATGAGTTTTTGGGACACGCCAAGAAAATCAGCCAGTTGAGTTTGTGTGCAGCCTTTGGCAATACGTGCTTCTCTAACTTGGTTGCCAGTCAAGTCGGTGTTTTGTGGCGGTGTAACCTTGGTTTTGGGCTGTAATCGTTCTACCTTAGGTTTGACTTTCGACTGTAATCGTTCTACTTTGGGTTTTGCCTTTGATGCTATAAGTTCAGGGATAGGGGCTGGGGGTTTGATAGTGAGTTTGGCTCTTAGCAGCTTGTCCAAGTAGCCTTTGGGCTTCTTATCCAGTGAGTCTGGTCTTAACTCTTCGGGGTAGGTTTCCGGGTCAAACACAATCTGCCAGCCCAGTTTGAGCAGTAGTTTTATGGCACTATCCCAGTGCTGCTTTAGGTCATAAGCTCTGCGACGGTCTAACCGGGCTTTGTCTATAATCGGTTTGGCGAATGCAATTTCTAGTAACTCCTGTACTTTGTAGTTCCCATTAAGGCGAACCCGACTATCCAATGTAAGATATATAGCCAGCCTTAGCGCGAGTTCATCATGGTAGGGGTCAATTTTCAAAACTTGCTGGGCTAAGTAGCCAAACTGATATAAAGCTTCCCGCGATTTGGCTCCAGCTCGGTTTAAAAAGTGTTTAGTCCAAGCACCGGGTTGAATAATTAGCTGAACTTCATCAGGCTCCTCTATTTTTCCCTGCAAATTTATCTGACCATAGGGCACAATTGTGATATTCCACATGCGACCAACAGGGGTACTAGCATTTATACCGCCTTTTTTGTTTCTACCTTCTATCCACACTGTTTTAACTAACAAACAATCTAATGCAAACGCAGTGTTGGCAATTTCCAGCAGTTTTTCATGTTTGGGTAAATCAGTTCGTTTATCCCAACCCATCTCTTTTATTAAGTCACTGGCATTGAGAATAAATAAGCTTTCCCAAGGTCTTTCCTGTTTCATTGCATAGGCAGCAAAGATTAAGTGCAGTTTGGCACTGCTAAACCCAAATTTATCGATGATTTGTAGGGCTTCATCCCAAGGAAGCATGGTAATATCACCAGGGTTGGTAATATAATGCTCAATATAATTTTGAGAATCGCCCTTGGCTTTATGTTGTAAGTAAGCTATCCCATTTTCATTTTGGTTCCATAACTCTTTTTGGATTTGAGAGTCAATACTAGAAAACATAATTGCTGCTGTAGGAATAGCTTCAAATTTTTGGGATTTAAATAATTTTGTTTGTCTAACTGTTACTGAAGTGTTGGTCAGGGAAATCGCCGGGTTTTCAGAGAATTTTTCGTTTTGCTGGTTACTATTGTTATCTTCTTCCGACCAAGCGTTTGATTCTGGGAGATACAATTCATGTTCAGCGTTTTCAAAAGACTTATCTGGCGATTTTATTAAGTTTATTGAATCATTTACGTAATTTTCTTTTAAAGACTGCATTAAATGGTGCTGTAAAGCTTTTAGAAATTGTTCTTTGTTAGGAAATAAAGTTGAATCAATTTCTATAATTAATTTATTGATGTCAATGTTCTCATGTTCTGATTGATTGACAAGATTCAGATTTACTATTAATGGTAGTTTAAGATTAAAATCGTCTGCTGCCATAAGATAGCTCCAATTGATTAGAAGTCTAATTATTCATTTTTGTAAAGTGTGAAAGAAAGTTCACTACAAAATGCCTGCCTCGGTTAATGCTTGACTTAAAGCATCAAAAAGGGACAAGTATTCCGCCCACTCAGTAAGATAGCCGTAGTCCAAACCCGTTTCTTGCAGCTTGAGTATCCCCAAAACATCGCGCCACTGTTTTTCTGACTGACTCCCCCTTAGACACCGCAGTTTTTGTAAAATCGTGTCCTCTGGGGAAGCAACCCAAAATTGGGGCATCCCTTCTACATCGAGCAACCTACGACGGGACAAAAGCGATACAGCAAATGGCGAATTGTCCATCAGATATAAATCAGCGTTGGCGATCGTTTCGGTATGCGTAATGTTCAGCATTCGTTCCCGCCCCAACTTTAAATCCTCCACTGCTCCGGCGGGACAGTAGTATCCCCCTGTCTCTAAAGTTGTCACCAACAAATCGATTTGGGAGAGCCTGACAGAGATAACCAAATCCAAATCACGAGTTGAGCGAGCCTCCCCGTGAATGGAACTCGCCACACCCCCACTAACAAAGTAGGGGATATTTATCGATTCAAATAATTGGTGGAGTTCGCCAGCTAGAGAAATCGAATCTTGAATCCACATAATTTCATCAGTACCAGTGGGTTGGAAGCCACAGGGGAATTTATCCCCCAAGACAGCACGGGCAAAGCGCAGGCGAATTTCTTCTATTAATGCATCTTTCTGCCGCCATTTGATACCCGCAAGACAAAGTTTTTTTACAGAGCGATCGCTCTGGACGAACATTTCTACCCTTTGTTTGAGGGAGAGTTGGCGCAATCGTTCAAACAGGTAGATATCGGCTTCGATGTTCGTATCGGCGGCTTGGGGGCGGTAGTTAGGGTGGACTATAGACGCTGCAAGTACGGATAAAGTTTGTTTTGGCTGCGGTTCTATGGTCATGTCTCCTCTTTACCCTTTTCCGTAAGTGAAGAAGTTTTGGGCTGCGATCGCGTCCATCCCTCTCTATCCCTAACCGCTAATTCCAACAAAACCGCAGCCAAGTTACTAACCGACCTTCTCTCATCGGTTGCCCATTTCTCTAGAAAGTCATATACCCCATCTGGTAAGTACACAGCCAATCTTTTAGTCATTTCATTAAACATAGTGCTTTCACCTGAATTATCTCTATCCATGCTGTTATGTGTCTATCAAAATAATTTCTAGCACTTAACAAGGCTTTTATGTGCTGTATACGTGCTAGGATAGCATCAACAAACCAAGCTAGCCCAAAATCTTTACACTGACTGAATTTCAGCTAATTTTGGGAACAAATTCGTATTGCCATTAAGCCTATGAGGAGAGCAAAATCTTCAAAACGCGAAAACCCTAAATTCCAAAACCGCAAACTTTCAAGCCAAGAGGAACTCAAAGTCAGTGCTTCTGAAGGCGTCAAGACCTGGGAACGGTGCAACCACTCCAATCCTTATTAAACAAGCGCTATTGATGCCACGCTTTTCGGGGTGTCGAGAGCAACGGTGCATCACTACCCCTGCTGGCAATAAATCACACAATCCTTATGGAGAAAGCAGTTGCATTTTTTTCGGTGCAGCCCAAGCGCAGTTAATACCCCAATTACAGGAACTGGAACTGTCATCTCTACGCACCGAAGAAAGGTTGCCAAATTCCGACAGAAAGCCAGAAGTATTGATTTCTCGTTGGTTGCGTTGCAATGCAATACATATGGTGCGTAGTAACGGCAGTGCAGTTGAGCGTCATTAACTATCAAGAAAAATGAAAAATGTCCAGGCTAAAACTTACTTTGAAATTCACTATGAATCTGAAATAAGTGACAGAAGTTGGTACAGGATAAAGCGTGCTTTACGCGAATCCGGATTGGAGATAACCCGTGAAAATCTCCAACTCATTGCTGATTTGAAAAGGAGGACGGTGTACACCAAGCTGTCCTTGAAACAACTAATTTATTGCCACTACTCAGCACTTCAGATAGCAAACAAACGAGTCTTAATTAAAGGGGATGTCGTCTACAGAGAACTCCAAAAAATTAGCAGTAATAAAGCTCACCGCACAACTATTATCAGATGGTTTCAATCAGTTCCCAAGAAAGAAGGTAAGTATTTTGATAAAAACAGGGACTACAAAGCAGAAGAGTTAGTGCCAGTATTTGCTGCTGCCTGTCTGTACGTTCAAAAGAAACTCTCCCAAAAGTTGCCATTATCCAAATAGGAGGTTGGAAGAATGATTGCACGTAGCGATATAGAAAATATTCGTAAAGCTGTTAAACAATCAGGGGACTATAAACCCACAGCACAACAAATCCGAGAAGCCATTTTGAAAGTATGTCGTAATGGTAAGAATATCCGTAAGCACAAGCGGGAAATTGTACAGTCAGTAATCAAAATGCAGAATACCAAAAATGAAATGGGTTTTATTAACCTGGAACAACCAATTGAGATTAATACTGAAACACAAATAAACACTGCACATGAGCAAAAAAACCAAATTCAGCCAGTGTCAGATTCTTCACAAACCGAATTAGATAACACCAGATTAATTGATACAAATAATATCCAACCAGGAAAATCATCACATTTGGTGCAATCTTCCGGGGGGAGGTTTCACGTAATTAGCGATTCGTCCAATATTGTTGATGAGACTTTTGTTGATGAAATACTGAGTCAGGAGAGCGGTGAAGTAGTAGAAACATCATCCATAGTATTTAGTACCGAACAGAAGCAAGATTTAATCACAACCCAAGCATCAGTTTTAGGGATTGAACTATCCGAAGTAGAAGTAGCCGACTTAGCATCAACCGTTGAGGATACATTCACAGATTATGCAGAATTTATTCGAGAAGTTACTTCAGCAATTAAAACCTATGCCGACCATCACTATGATTCTTTAGAACAATCCATCGAAGATACCCATAAAGATTTAAAGAATCATTTTGCATACCGAGAAAGGCAACTCAATCAAAAGTTTGTAGAAGGTTTAGGCAATGTGAAAACGGCACTAGAGGTGAGCCAGTCAAACCTCAAAAGAACAAAAGCTACAATCCTCTCACATCTCAAAATCAAGGGTTCATAAACTTTATTTCTTGATATTGGGGCTGTGTTTAATACCTCTACTGATTCAATTGTTGTGGAGTTTCCGACCCTTGACCCCCAGCCAGCAACGACAAAGGTTAGTCGAGCAGGGTTTCATCTGTAAAGGACATTGCAAGGATTAATTATGAAAAACAAAGCCAAAGTCCGCGACCACGTATCAACCTACGGTAAGCAAATAACCAAAGCTACAAATCAAAAGTTTGACATCAACAATGCTTTGATTATCAAAGCCGTAAACGGAGACGAGAAAGCCCTCAAACAGATTGGCGATATGGGTAAGCTGGGGGAGAGACTAGCTATGTCTATGCCACTTATCCGGGAAAATCTTAAAGCCTATATCGAGGGAACAACAGAGTACAACACAGCCCTAGCAGACATTTATAAAAGTGGTGGTAAAGGTGCGATCGCAATTGATAAAGCCGCTAGTGATGTAACCCTAGAAAACACCCGTTACAACAACCTGATTTCAGAGTACAAAGCTAGTTTATTTGCCAAGTTAGAAGCAGAGAACCAACGTCACGATGATGCGCTAGATGTCATCGAGTTACAGGCTTGGATAGATACTCAAATGGCTACAGTTAACGCCAAAGCTAGCCTTGAATCTATTTCAAACAAGCCATTTTTAGCGCAGATGAAAGCAGATAGAGATTACGAAGATAAAAAGATTAAACACCTACTAGAGAATGGTAGTGACTCAGATTTATCGCTTATCCCCAAAAAGCATTACTCAACAAACCCAGTAGTTAAGCTTTGGAATGAAATCAGAGATATTTTCAGTTAATTAAAAAGCCTCCAGACAGATGTGTAACTGGAGGTAAAAAATCAAAACACATTATGGTATTTTTATTATGTCTGATTTGGAATTAGGAGAGGATACCACAATTTCATCAAACTACCCAATCCAAGAAGATACTGCATTTACCCCCGATGAAATCTCAGCTATCAAAGCTTACAAGGATAATCTCAACCGAAAGCTAAACAAAAATCGAAGTATTTTAAAGGGATTAGAGACAAGTTTTTGGGGAATTACTTCCTACAGTTTAGCCCGATTTTTGATTATTACAAGCGGCACTGGAGGAATCGCATTAGCAATAGCATCAATCCTCCTAATCAATCAAATAACCAATAGAGAAGTATTTGATGAGATAAATATTAATCGCAAAGATGGACAATGGTCAGCTGACAATATGGGTAAACTTATCAAATTTGGATTCTCAACCTTAGTCACTGCATTTGTAATGTGGAGTGCCTTGGGTAGTTTTTTGAACATTGTTAACTCATCAAAACAAACCTACAACCAATTGCAGGATACCGTTACAGCTTTTAATAAGCTACCCGAAGACAAGCAAAATGGATTTATTATTGTAGGTGGTTTACTCGTCTTAGCTGGTATCTACACGATTATTGACTCAAAAAGAAGATAAGATGAAAGTCTACTCAGGGTTAACAGTTATCGGGGTAACAATTGCTTTATCAAGTGCGATGTATTTAAGCCAGTCTAATCGTCCACATGACTTAGTAGCAATTAAATTCTGCCCGAAAACTGCCAACTTACCACCTCGCTACGGTGAAGAATTTAGTCAACGTTCCCAAGAAAGTTTAGATAAAAAGTATTGCGACTACGAGCATAAATTGCTCAAAGAGATATGGTCACAAAAGCAATTTGAATCGTCTACACCATTACCAGAATCATCATTCAGCATTCGTCATATCCCTGCTAGTAATAAGAATGCGATTTGGTTTTTAGTTGCTCCCATAGCTTCTGGAATCGCTTATTTAAGTTGGACTAAAAAGGCAGAAATAGACGAACTCTCAGCACATTCTGAATTAGAAGCGTATAAAAGTTGTATTAAATTAACCACAGTCTCTAATCAAAATGAGAGAGAATTTAAGACGCTTCAAACTAATCAAACATGGGATAAACAAAAAGTTAAGCATGGTTTTATATCCATTGAAGC
>JAESGF010000060.1_pt1:0-42500 | contig 116950 bp, 100 predicted proteins | sample 9269621 | NCBI WGS metagenome assembly JAESGF01 (sample SAMN14515066, study PRJNA621663) | algae metagenome | isolation source: Tolypothrix carrinoi HA7290-LM1 and co-occurring heterotrophs from dry rock... | place: USA: Makauwahi cave, Kauai, Hawaii | collected 2011-01-06
CCAAGCGCGGCGTGCTCGTGTCCATCGGCGCTCACGGCCAGCAGGCCGGCATCGGCCCGCACTGGGAGCTGTGGTCCTTCGTTCGCGGCGGCATGAGCCCGATCGAGGCGCTGCGCGCCGGCACCAACGTGCCGGCGCAGTCGCTGGGCATGGCCGCCGACGTGGGCTCGCTGGAGGCCGGCAAGCTGGCCGACCTGGTGGTGCTGGACGCCGACGCGACCGCTGACATCCGCAACTCCGAGAAGGTGCACCGGGTGATGGTGGGGGGGCGCATGTACGACCCCCTGACCATGAACGAGGTGGTCACCGGCGAGAAGAAGCGCGCCCCCTATTGGTGGGAGTGAGCTGAAATAAGCCTGCAAGGTTGAGCCCCGACCTTCCCGGCGAGGCGCCGTAACGGAAACGCGCCCGCTGGGGAGGAAGAGGATGACCAAGCTGGTTCTGGGTGCGGCCGCGACCGCGCTGACGTTGTGGGCCGCGCCCGCCGCCGCGAAGGACCTGGGCGGGGTGGCCTGCACCAGCCCGCCGCCGGCGCGCTGCGTGGGCGAGGCCTGCGCGGCGAGCGGCGATCTCACCAACCTCGGCAACGCGACGGACGCAAAGACGGGACGCAAGTTCTGGCTGGACTACCCCTGCGACCTGAAGCCCGGCGAGAAGGTGGTGTTCGTGCTGAACCTCCACGGCGCGGGGTCGGTGGGCAACTGGCAGCGGCACTACTTCCCGGTCGCCGACTACAAGGACAAGTACCGGCTGGTGGTGGCCACGCCGACGGCTGCGACGGCCACGCCGGTTCGGCGCTGGGACGGCGCGGCCGACGACGCTCACCTGCAGAACATCACCACCTGGGTGTTTGACACCTTTGGCCAGAACAACATCAGATCGTTCTGGCTGGCCGGTCACAGCCAGGGCGGCATGACCTCCAACCGGATCGTCTGCACCGACTTCTTCAAGGACAAGGTGGACGGCTGGCTCAGCCTGTCCGGCGGCCGCGTCGGCCAGGCCCCGTTCGTCGCCCAGTTCGGCCCGCCGAAGCCCGACGGCTCGCCGCCCGACGCGCGGCCGCGGCCCGCGATCCCGGCCAGCACGGGCCCGGCCTGCGACTTCTCCCACATCTTCACGGTCGGCGAGTACGAGATCGAGAGCCTCCCCGAGACCTCGCCGCTGGCCGAGCGGTTCGGCTGCACGGCGCGCGTGCGGCGCAAGGACATCGTCGACGACAAGCCGGGGTACGTCTGGGACTACCAGCGGGCGGGCTACAAGGTCTGGGGCACGAAGGCCCGGCCGGGCGTGGCGCACGAGTGGGTTTTCGACAAGTGCCGCGAGGGCCGCGTCGTCGCCGACGTGGTGCGGATTGACAAGGGCCACACGGAGGGCCTGGAGCCGCGCGTCACCGAGGAGCTGGTGAAGCTGATGGTCCAGGCCAAGGGCGGAAAGGCCCAGGCCGCCGGCAAGGCCGCCGCCGACTAGCCGCCGAAGTTCACCGTCAGCATGGCGCGGACGGTGGGCGCGGTGACCGGCCAGAGCTGGCCCGACGGCGAGGCCCACCAGCCGTCGGCGCCGGTGATGTTCGAGGCCAGCACCCGGAGCTGTGCGTCGCGCCCGGCAAGCTCGAAGCGGCGGCGCGCGCCGACGTTGAGCTGGATCTGGGACGGCGTCTTGAAGGTGTTGCGGGTATCGGCCCAGCGGTCGGACGAGTAGCTGAGCTGGGCGTCGACGGACCAGCCGGCGCCGAGCTGACGCTCGATGCTGGCGTTGGCGACCACGTCAGAGATCCCGGCCGCGCGATCGCCGACGACGCCGGCCTCGACCAGCGGCCCGGTGACCTTCGGCTGGAAGGCCACCGCGCCCAACACGATGTTGGTCTTGTCGTCCAGCTGGCCCGCGAGCGAGCCCTCCACCCCGCGGTGGGCGACCTCGCCGACGAAGCCGAACGAGCCATCGGCCCGCGTGCCGGTGGTGGGCTTGGCGACCTCGAACAAGGCGCCGATGAAGGTCAGGCGATCGGTCACCGCGTGGCGGACGCCCAGTTCGTACTGCTCGGCCTCGACGGGGGCGAGCACCTCATTGGCGTTGGTGGCGCTTTGCGGCGCGACGCCCGACTCCTCGAGGCCGGTCACCCAGCTGGCGAAGACGGCGGTGCGAGGCGTGAAGCTCCAGACGGCGCTGGCATTGTAAAGCGTGGTTTCGTCGACTCCGCGGGTGCGGATGCCGGAGAGGGTCTTCACGTCCTTCTCGTAGCGGGTGCGATGGACGCCCAGTCGCACCTGCAGGCGATCGGCCCAGACGAGCCCGTATCCGGCCGAGGCCGTGACCTGCTCGACGGTGTCGAGCCCGCGCTTGCCGCTCCAGGCCGGCTCCGGGGACGGCGCCACGTCGGTCTCGAGGGTGAGGGGGCCCAGTGGGACCGGAAGGGATGTGGCGAGCTCGACCTCGGTGCGTCGCGCGCGCATCGAGGCGCTGAGCAGGTGGCTGACGGCGCCGGTCTCCACGACGCGGCTGACGCGCGCTTCGACGGAGTCGGCGAAGGTGTCCTTCCCCGGGCTCAGGAACAGGGTGGCTTCCGCGCTGCCGTCGGCCCGCGTGCCGATGAGGGTGAAGTCAGTGCGCTCGCTGTCGAACACGGAGTGGAAGGCCGAGAGGTCGACCGACCAAGGCCCGAAGGCGCCGGCATAGAGCACGCCCATGTTGGCGTTCAACGCTTCGACCCGCGCCCACTCAGGGGAGTACTCGTGCTGGTCCCGGGCGTTCGGCGGCACGGCGCCGTCCAGCGGCTTCATGGCGTAGTCGCCGTCGTAGTGGCGCTTGTACGCGGTGGCGAAGGCGCGGACCGTCTGGGTTTCGGTGACCCGCCACCGGCCCACCAGGCCGACGTCGACCGCCTCGCCCTCGGTGCCTGGGCCCCATCGCGCGACCGGCCGCCACACGAGTCCGCCGGCAAGGCCGAAGCGGTCCGCGTCATCCTTCCAGGAGCCGTTGAATTCGAGCGTCGGGGTCCCGTAGTCGCGGAAGCCCGCGCCAACGGAGAAGGTGTTCTTGGGGCCGGGCTCCCGCAGCCGATAGTTCACCACCCCCGACGGCGCGGGGTAGGCGAGGCGGGCGGCGTTGACGCCGACGCGGACGCTGACGCCGGCCAGCACCGGATCGTTGAGGCCGATGGCGCGGCTGAAGTAGGCGTCGTTGATGCGGTAGGCGCCGGAATTGTTGAGGTCGAAACCGCGGACCTGGCCCTCGTTGTAGAGGCCGATCTGCTCGATCCCGACGCGCTCGCCGAAAGCGTCGGCGGCGGAGCGCAGGGCATTGTCCTGCGCGGCGGCGGGACCGGCCATGGCGGCGCAGGAAATCGCGAGAACAGTGATACGTGACATCCGTGTAATCCCGGCGAACAGGGGTGTTCAGACCGGGCGGTTTGTCCGATGTTGCGGCCGGGACGGCGTGGCTGTGGGCGTGATTTATTCGTGATGGTTTCGCGATGAACGAGCATGTCGCGCTGTGGCCGAAGCTGACGCTGGCCCGCGAACTTCCCTTCGGCCTGGCGGGTACGCTGGTGCGTCCCGCTGCGCTGGAGGTGGAGACCGACGGCCGCGTCACCGCGCTCGAGCCGCGGGTGATGAAGGTGCTGGTGGCGTTGCATCGCGCCCGCGGCCAGCCGGTGAGCCGCGATGAGCTGATCGACCTCTGCTGGGAAGGGCGCATCGTAACCGAAGGCGCCCTGAACCGTTGCGTGGCGCAGCTGCGCAAGGCGCTATCGGACAACCCGCTGATCCGCCTCGATACCATCCCGACCGTCGGCTACCGGCTGCAGGCCAGCGGCGAAGTGCGGCGGATGAGCCCCAAGGCGGAGCCCGCCGCGGCGGCGGACGAACCCGCCGAGGCGAAGCCTCCCCGCCGGCGATGGATCGTGGTTGCCGTCGCAGCTATGGCGGTGGTCGTCATCGCCACGGCGATCGCGCTGCTCCCGAAGCCGATGGCGTGGACCACCCAGGCCTATCATCCGCTGACCGCCGAACCGGGGATGGAGACGCATCCGGCGATCTCGCCGAACGGCCAGCAACTCGTCTACGCCCAGCGGCAGGATTCCACCGTCGGCCGGGACCTCTACATCCGCGGCGTCGACCAGGGCACGCCGGTGCGGATCACCACCGATCCGGCCGACGACCACAGCGCCTCCTGGTCTCCGAACGGCGACCGGGTCGTGTTCGTCCGCAGCTATTCGGACGGCGCCTGCGCGCTCGTCGTCGTCCCCGTGCCGCTCGGGCCCGAGCGCATTGCGGCGCGCTGCGAGTCCTCGACCTACACCCGCGTCGGCTGGCTGGACGCCAACACCCTGGCGATCGGCGACAAGCCCGAGCCCAGCCTGCTGTACCGGATCCGCTCGGTGGACCTGACCAGCGGCGCCGTCCGCGACCTGACCAGCCCGCCGGCCGAGACCCTCGGCGACAGCGATCCCAGCGTCTCGCCGAACGGCCGCTACATCGCCTTCCGACGCAGCCTGTTGCACGGCGCGGACGACCTCTATCTCAAGGATCTGAAGACTGGCCGCGAGCGGGCGCTGACCACCGACGGCTGGAAGGCGGCGGGCTACGTCTGGTCGGCCGACAGCCGGCACATCTTCTACTCCTCGAACCGCGGCGGCGAGTTCGGCCTCTGGACCATCGACACGGCGCGCCGCGAGCCGCCGAAGCGGATCGGCCTCGGCGTAGGCCAGCTCACCTTCAGCCGCATGTCGATCGACCGCCGCAACCGGCTGGCGGTGGAGGCGCCGCGCACCCGCATCAACGTCGCCGCGATCTCGGCCGACGGCGCGGTGCGGCCGATCACCGACGCCATCGGCGGCGACTGGGATCCCGAAGGCGCAGCCGACGGGACGGTGGCCTATGCCTCCATGCGCAGCGGCGGTTCGGAGCTGTGGGTGACGCGTCCGGACGGCCAGTCGGTGCGCCTGACCAGCCTGGGCGGCTCGTACGTGCATTCGCCGCACTGGTCGCCGGACGAGCAGAGCCTGGTCTTCGTGGGCGTGAAGGGCCGCCGGGCCGAGCTCTACACCATCGGTCGCGACGGCTCCCGTCTGCGAGCGATCACCTCAGACGGGCAGGACAAGCTCGACCCGGTCTGGGGACCCGACGGCCGCATCCGCTATCTCGAGCGCATCGGCCCGCGTTACCGCGTCATGCAGCTCGACCCCGCGTCCCAGGCCAGGCCAACGCCGACCGGACGCGAGGGCGTCTGGGCGCTGCGGATGACCCCCGACGGCCGCCTGTTCGGTCAGCCTGTGAATGAGGAGCTCGCCGTACCCCTCGACGGACGTAGCGCGGCCGTTCCGGTCGGCGCCCACGACACCTGGACCGTTGGCCGCGACGGCGTGTTCGTGAAGCGCGGCCGCGGCGCCAGCCCCGCCGCCATCTGGCTGCACCCCTGGGACGGGCCCGCGCGCCGGATCGCCGAGGTGCCTACCCTGACGGGCGAGATCGGCGTCGGCGCGAACGGGCAGGTGCTCGTCTCGCGCAGTCTAGACGAGCAGGTGGACCTGGGCCTCTTCGACCTCAGCGCGGGGCGCTAGGCGCCTCGCCGGTGTCGCCGGCCGCAGGATCCTGTTCCGGCGCGGGGTAGCGGAAGCCTTGGCCCTGGCCGTTGGCGGCGGCGTACTGTTGCTCGACGAAAGCCCAGTTGATCGCCTGGTCGAACCAGCGTTCCAGGAAGCCCTTCCGGTCGTTTTTGTAGTCCAGGTAGTAGGCGTGCTCCCACACGTCGCAGACCAGCAGCGGCGTGCCGTCCTCGTGGACGATCGGCGTGTCCCCGTCATGGTAGGAGGTCACCTTCAGCCCGTCGGCGCCGGCCACCAGCCAGGCCCAGCCCGAGGCGAAGTGGTTCACGCCCTCGTTGACGAAGGCGTCCTTCAGCTGCGCCAGGCCGCCGAAGGCCTGGTCGATGGCCTTGGCCAGTTCGCCGGACGGTGGCTGGAAGTCGGGCGTCATGCATTCCCAGAAGAAGGCGTGGTTCCAGGCCTGGCCCGCGTTGTTGAACAGCTTCTGGTCGCCCGTGCGGCGCGCTTCGCGCACCACCTCTTCCAGCGGACGCCCGGCGAGCCCGGCCTTGGGGGCCAGCTCGTTGGTCTTGTCGACATAGGCCTTGTGGTGCTTGCCGTGGTGGGTGCGCAGGGTTTCGGCCGAGACGACGGGCTCGAGCGCGTCGTGGGCGTACGGAAGCGGGGGCAGGACGTACATGACGATGTTCCCTGGATTGCTGAAGCAAAGGCGGCAGCCGGGGCGCGGGTAGCGCCTGTCGACTGCGCAACACAGCTGGGGTCCAACCGTTCCGGCCTCAAGGCTTTGCGATTGACTTGCAACTGCGCCACTCTATGAGCCTGCGAACCATTTGCAGGCTCGGAGCACGTCGGGTGCGGACGAATTCGCCTAACAGGGGCAGGCCCGCCATGCAGACCGGGGATGAGCGCTCCTGATGGGCGTCCTCCGGATCCTGCACGCCTGGGCGGGCGCATTCCTCGCGCTGCTGCTGGTCGTGCTCGGCCTCAGCGGCAGCCTGCTGGTGCTGCGTGACCCCTGGGTTACGCTGACCGTTCCGGAGGCGCGGGCGTCGGTGGCGGCCTCGCCGCAGGCGCTCGGCGCCGCGATGCAGGCGCTGGACCTTCAAGCTCCTGGCGAGGTGCGAAACGTCGTCTTCGGGCGCCCCGACCTCGGCGTCCACCGGGTCTATTTCAAGGATAAGGACCAGGGCTATGCGGCTGCCGAAGGGCGGCTGATCAAGCGGTTCGCGCCGACCGGCACTGTCGAGGGCTGGCTCTTCGAACTGCACCACTACCTGCTGGCGGGGGAAACCGGCATGAACGTCGCCGGCGCCGCGGGCTTGGCGGGCGTGGCCCTGGTGCTGACCGGCGTCGTCGTCTGGGTCCCCGCCTGGCGCAGCTTCGGCGCACGCGTGTGGCCCAAGACGATAAGCAAGCGGGCCGACCTTGTGAGCTCGCACCGCAATCTCGGCATGATCACCGCCGTGCCGGTTCTGGTCCTCTGCCTGACCGGCGGGGCGATCGTCTTCAACGAGACGACCCAGAAATGGATGACGGCGATCGCGCCGGGTCCGGCGGCGCCGAAGCCCCCCAAGGCGGGCGAGGGCGAGGTGAACTGGATACGTGCGCTCACCGCCGCCCAGGCGCGCTTCCCCGAGGCGACGCTGCGGATGGCGGCCGCGCCGGCCAAGCCGGGGGCGCCGGCCAGCATCCGGATGAAGCAGTCCGGCGAATGGCACCCGAACGGCCGGACGGTGGTCTGGGTCGATCCCGCCGACGAGCGCGTCCTGGGCGCCGTCGACGCCATGGCCCTGGGGCCGGGACAGCGCGCCCAGAACAGCTTCTATCCGCTGCACGCCGGGAAGGTCGGTGGGCTCGCCTATGAGGCGGCGGTCTTCCTGGGCGGCGTGGCGCTCGCCGGCCTGGGCGGCTTCGGTCTCTGGTCGTTCCTGATCAAGCAGGCGCGCCGCAAGCCGGCCCGCCGCCGGGTCACGGTGCAGCCCGCCGAATAAGGTTACTGGCTGGCCGTTTCCTGGGCGTAGCCCAACTGCTCGTTGAGCCGGTCCAGCACCTCGATGGCGGCCTCTGGAACGACGGTGCCCGGCGGGAAGATCGCCGCCACGCCCATCTCCTCCAGCGCCTTGAAGTCCTCGGGCGGAATGACCCCGCCCACGAAGACCAGGATGTCCGGGCGGCCCAACTTGGCGAGTTCCGACTTCAGCTCCGGCACCAAAGTCAGGTGGCCGGCCGCCAGCGAGCTCGCGCCGACCGCATGGACGCCGGCCTCGACCGCCTCCGCCGCGGCCTCCGCCGGCGTCTGGAACAGGTCCCCGATCTCGACGTCGAAGCCCAGGTCGGCGAAGCCGGAGGCGATCACCTTCTGGCCGCGATCGTGGCCGTCCTGGCCCATCTTGGCGATCATCACGCGCGGCTTGCGCCCATCGGCCTGGACGAACGCCTCGGCCATGGCCTTGGCGCGTTCGCCCAGCGGCGTTTCGCCGGCCTCGCGCAGATAGACGCCCTTCACCGCATCAGCCTTGGCCTTGTGGCGGTCGAAGACCTTCTCCAGCGCATAGCTGATCTCGCCGACGGTGGCCTTGGCGCGAGCGGCGTTGACCGCGAGCTCCAGCAGGTTGCCGTTCCCCGCCGCGCCGGCGGTCAGCGCATCCAGAGCGGCCGCCAGGGCTTCCGGATCGCGCTCGGCCTTCAGGCGCTTCAGCTTGGCGATCTGGGCGTTGCGGACGGCGGTGTTGTCAACCTTCAGGACGGGGATCTCATCCTCGACGTCAGGCTTGTAGCGGTTCACGCCGACGACGGTCTGCTGGCCACTGTCGATGCGGGCCTGGATCTTGGCAGAGGCCTCCTCGATCCGCCGTTTCGGCAGGCCGGCCTCGATGGCCTTGGTCATGCCACCCAGCGCCTCGACCTCGGCGATGTGGGAAAGCGCGCGCTCGGCCAGCGCTGCGGTCAGCGCCTCCACGTAATGGCTGCCGCCCCACGGGTCGACCACGCGGGTCTGGCCGCTTTCCAGCTGGATGAAGAGCTGGATGTTGCGCGCGATCCGGGCCGAGAAGTCGGTCGGGAGCGCTAGCGCTTCGTCAAGGCTGTTGGTGTGCAGGCTCTGCGTCTGGCCGCTGGTGGCCGCGATGGCTTCGACCGCTGTGCGGGCGACGTTGTTGAACACGTCCTGGGCCGCGAGCGACCAGCCGGAGGTCTGGGTGTGGGCGCGCAGCGACAGCGAGCGGCTGTCCTTCGGGTCGAACTCCTGCTTCACGAGCTTGGCCCACAGCAGGCGGCCGGCCCGCTGCTTGGCGATCTCCATGAAGACGTTCATCCCGGCGCACCAGAAGAACGACAGGCGCGGCGCGAACTGGTCGACCGTCATGCCGGCTGCCACGCCCGCGCGGATATATTCGATGCCGTCGGCCAGGGTGTAGGCGAGCTCGAGGTCCAGCGTCGCCCCGGCTTCCTGCATGTGGTAGCCGCTGATCGAGATCGAGTTGAACCGCGGCATCTCCTTCGACGTGTATGCGAAGATGTCCGCGATGATCCGCATCGAGGGGCCGGGCGGGTAGATGTAGGTGTTCCGGACCAGGAACTCCTTCAGGATGTCGTTCTGGATCGTGCCCGTCAGCTTCTCGTGCGGCACGCCCTGTTCCTCGGCCGCCACGACATAGAGCGCGAGCACCGGCAGCACCGCGCCGTTCATGGTCATCGACACGCTCATCTTGTCGAGCGGGATGCCGTCGAACAGCGTGCGCATGTCGAGGATACTGTCGATCGCCACGCCGGCCATGCCGACATCGCCCGGGACACGCGGGTGGTCGCTGTCGTAGCCACGGTGGGTGGCGAGGTCGAAGGCGATGGACAGGCCCATCTGACCGGCCGCCAGGTTGCGGCGGTAGAAGGCGTTGGAATCCTCAGCCGTGGAGAAGCCCGCGTACTGGCGGATGGTCCACGGATTGGTCGCGTACATCGTCGGGTAGGGACCGCGGACGAAGGGCGCCAGCCCCGGATAGCCGCCCGTCGCGACGAACGCTTCCGAGTCGGTGGGGCCGTAGGACGGCTTCACCGGGATGCCTTCCGGCGTGTCCCAGGCGGCGCCGGTCGGCGCCCGCGCGACGGGGGCGTCGGCCTCGAACGGCAGCGCGGCGAAATCGGGGAAGCCGCTCATTGCGCCGCCTCGTACTTTTCGGACAGCCGCATGGGCTTGAGGGCCACGCACCGGCCGTCGGGGCCGGGCAGGCGTGGGTCGGGCGCCTGCACCGGCTGGGCGGTCGGACGCTCCACCTCGACCGGCGCGTCCTCGGCCGGCGGGAAGGCGGTGACACCCACGATCTTCAGCTCGCCGCGGGCGGCGTTGGCGGCCTCGACCTCGCGGGCGATCTCGCCCTTCTCCAGCGCGGCGATGATCCCGCCGGCGGCCTCGATGGCCTGGAACTTGGCCCAGGCGGCGCGGGCGATCTGGTCGGTCAGGCCCTCGATATAGCCGGAGCCCGCGGCCGGATCGGCGACGCGGCCGACGAAGGCCTCCTCCATCAGCACCAGCTGGGTGTTGCGGCTCTGGCGCCGCGCAAAAGAGGTAGGCAGGCCAAGCGCGTCGGTGAAATTGCCGAGCTGTACCGCGTCGGCTCCGCCGACCGCTGCGCCGAAGCCGGCGGCGGTGAGCCGGATCATGTTCGTGAAGGCGTCCTTGGCCGCCAACATCCGCCGCGACGAGCGGGCCTCGATCCGGGCCTGGGGGCTCGCGCCGCAGGCGGTCGCCAGCCGGGCCCAGACCACGCGCGCGGCGCGCAGCTTGGCGATCAGCAGGAAGTAGTCGGCGTCGGCCGAGAGGCCCAGGGTGATGCGACCGAAGGCTTCGCCCATCGGCAGGCCCGCGCGGACCAGAGCCTTGGCGTAGGCGACGGATGCAGCCGCCGCGACGGCGACCTCCAGGGCTTCGCCGCCGCCAGCTTCATGCGCCGCACGGCCGGACGCCAGGAACAGCTGGGCGCTCGGATAGGGCTGGGCCAGTCGCGCGGCCACGGTCGCAGCGCTGACCAGATGGCTCTCGATCGGACCGGGGCTCGCGCCAGTCTCGGCGAAGGCGCTGAGCGGATCGAGGTTGAAGTTCAGCTTGGCGCCCGGCGAGGACTTCGCGACCGCGTGCAGCCAGTCGGCCGCCTTGGGCGCCAGGAAGCCGGCGTCAAGGCCGACCGGCGCCAGTTCGACGATCACGTCCTTCAGGGCGCGCGCAAGGTGGTCGGCCGAGCCGATGGCGACGCCCGCCTGACCGGTCGGGTCGATCTTCACGGTGACCGAGGCCGCGCCGCCGTTCAGGTCGGCCAGCAGCTCGGCGTTGGCGCGGGCCGGATCCGGATGAGCGCTGAGCGTGCGGACGTCCCACGGCCGCCCGGCGTCAAAGGGCCGGGGCGGGAAGGCGGCCGGCGCCGGCGATTGCGCGTACAGCGGCTGGATCGCCAGCCCCTCGGCAGTGGATTTCACAAGGCTGTCGAACGGCTTGTCGCCCAGCGTCTTGGCGACGAGGCCGCGCCACGCGTCCTCGCCCGCAGGGGTGAATCCGGGGTCCAGGAGGCTTTGGTCGGACATGGGCGCAGATGGGCTGCCCCGCGCGTGCGCGTCAAGTTCACCCAGCGTGATCAAAAGCGCCGCGACTCGGCGCAAATTCGACGGAACGGACTCCGCCTTTTCGGGAGAGAAGCATGCCGGTCGACTATCGCGCCCAGGACATCCTGCTGGACTGGGGGCCCCGCATCGCCATCGCCATCGTCGTCCTGATCGTCGCCCACTTCCTCGCCAAGGCGACCCAGTGGGGCCTGGCCAAACTCATCGACAAGATGCCGGGGGCCAAGCAGCACAACGAGGGGGTCGAGCCCAAGGAGACCGTCGGCTACCAGCTGGGCCAGCTGGCCTACTGGCTGGTGCTGCTGATTGGGCTGATCGCAGCGCTCACCATCCTGGAGCTCACCAGCATCGTGGCGCCGCTGAACGGCCTGCTGCTGGAGGTGGCGGCGTTCATCCCGAACCTGATGGGCGCGGTGGTGATCTTCTTCGTCGGCTTCATCGTGGCGACGCTGGCGCGCCGCGTGGTGGAAGCCGGCCTCGCCGCGGCCCGCATGGACGCCTGGCTGGAGCGGGCGGGGCTTTCTCGCGTGACGGGCGCTTCGGGCCTGTCGCGCACGGTCGGCACCCTGGTCTTCGTGCTGATCATCATCCCGGTGACGATCGCGGCCCTGCAGCAGCTGGGCGTGAGCGCCATCTCGGATCCGGCGGTGTCGGTGCTGGAGACGGTGCTGACAGCGCTGCCGCGGATCGTCGCCGCGGCCATCGTCTTGGCCGTGGCCTTCGTGATCGGCCGCTGGGTGTCGAACCTGCTGGAGCAGCTTCTGCCGTCGCTGGGGTTCGACCGCAGCCTGCAGGCGCTGGGCGTCGGTCAGCCGGAGCCGCCCGTGGAGGAGGGCGCAGAGGTGGTCGCCACGCCGGCGTCGGCGATCACGCCGTCGAAGGTGGTCGCCCGTCTCGCGCTCGTGGCCATCATGCTGTTTTCGGCTGTGGAGGCCGCGCGGCTGCTCGCCTTCGCCGAGATCGCCGTGATGCTGACCGAGATCCTGGAGCTGGCCGGCCACGTGCTGTTCGGCGGGGTGATCATCGCCATCGGCGTGATGATCGCGAACTTCCTGTCCAGTCTGATCGATCGCTCGACCAATGGCGCGGACGGCTTCGCTTCCGACATCGTGAAGTGGGCGACCATCGCGCTCGCCACCGCCATGGGGCTGCGGTTCATGGGCATCGCCGATGAGATCGTGATCCTGGCGTTCGGCCTGATCCTCGGCTCGGCCGCAGTCGCGGCGGCGCTGGCCTTCGGGATCGGCGGCCGCGAGGCGGCGGCCAAGATGCTGGAGAAGTGGTCGAAGGGCGGCGGGCCGAAGCCGCCGCCCTCCAGCCTGTAGGTCTAGACCCGCTCGACGATGATCGCCGGCGCCATGCCGCCGGCGGCGCACATGGTGACCAGGCCGCGCTTGAGGTCGCGGCGCTCGAGTTCGTCGACGATGGTGCCGATCAGGATCGAGCCGGTGGCGCCGATCGGATGGCCCAGGGCCATGGCGCCGCCGTTCACATTGACCTTCTCACGGTCGAGGTTGAGGTCGCGGATGAACTTCTCGGCGACGACCGAGAACGCCTCGTTGATCTCCCAGAGGTCGATGTCGTCCGGCGTCAGGCCGGCCTTCTTCAGGACCTTCTTCGCGGCCGGCACCGGCGCATTGAGCATCAGCGTCGGGCTGTCGCCGACGTTGGCCATGGCGACGACGCGGGCGCGGGCCTTCAGGCCGTTCTTCGCGGCATACTCCGGAGAGGCCAGCAGTACGGCGGCGGCGCCGTCCACGACGCCCGAGGAGTTCCCGGCGTGGTGGAAGTGCTGGATCTTCAGATCCGGATAGACCCGGTTGATCAGCCCGGCCAGCGTGGTGCCCTTATCGTCGAGCGGCACGTTGGCCATGGCCTCGAACGACGGCTTCAGGGAGGCCAAGCCCTCCAGCGTCGTCTGCGGACGCGGGAATTCCTCACGGTCCAGGGCGATCGAGCCGTCCTCGCGGTAGACCGGCACGACGGAGCGATCGAAGCGACCTTCCTTGATCGCCTTGTCGGCGCGCTGCTGGCTGACGTAGGCCAGCTCGTCCAGCGCCTCGCGGCTGATGCCTTCCAGCGTGGCGATGGCGTCGGCGCACACGCCCTGGTGCGACTGCGGATGCTTGGCGCGCAGACGGGTGTTGCCGCTGTCGATCAGCGCCGGGCCGCCGTCCGGGCCGGTCTGGCTGGCGGTGGCGGCGGTGTAGCTCATCATCTCCGTGCCGCCGGCGATGACCAGGTCTTCCATGCCCGACATGATCTGGGCGGCGGCCAGGTTCACGGCGGTGATGCCCGAGCCGCAGAAGCGGTCCAGGGTCACGCCGCTGGCGCGGGTGTCGTAGCCGGCGTCGAGGGCGGCCATGCGGCCCATGTCGCCGCCCTGCTTGCCGCGCTGGGACGAGGTGCCCCAGATGATGTCATCGACTTCCTCGGTCTTCAGCTGATTGCGCTCGGCGAGCGCCTTCAGGACCGTGGCGGCCAGGTGTTGCGGGTGATGGTCGGCGAGCGCGCCTTTGCCGACCTTGCCGATACCGCGCGGGGTGCGGCAGGCGTCGATGATCAGGGCTTCGGCCATATGCTTGTCCTCCCTCCGAAAGCGCCTGAACATCCTTGCCGGACGCTGCGGCAGTCCAGAGGAAATGCGGTTGCCGCCTGCGGCTGATGTACATACGCTGTAAATCCAAACGAACGTTCGAGGTCTGAGCCATGGCCCTGCCGCCCGTCCTGCGTGACCGTCTCCGCCTGCCGGTGATCGGCAGCCCGCTGTTCATCATCTCGGGGCCGGACCTGGTGATCGCCCAATGCAAAGCCGGCATCGTCGGCTCTTTTCCGGCGCTGAATGCGCGGCCGGCGTCGCTGCTGGATGAGTGGCTGCACCGGATCACCGAGGAACTGGCCGCCTGGGACCGTGACAACCCCGACCGCCCGTCGGCGCCCTTCGCCGTGAACCACATCGTCCACAAGACCAACGATCGGCTCGAGCACGATCTGGAGATGTCGACCAAGTGGAAGGCTCCCGTGATCATCACCTCGCTGGGCGCGCGGGAGGACCTCAACGCGGCGGTGCACTCCTATGGCGGCGTCGTGCTCCACGACGTGATCAACGACCGCTTCGCCCGCAAGGCGGTGGAGAAGGGCGCGGACGGCCTCATCACAGTGGCGGCAGGCGCGGGCGGCCACGCGGGCAAGCTCTCGCCCTTTGCCCTGGTGCAGGAAGTCCGCGAATGGTTCGACGGGCCGATCGCGCTGTCGGGCTCCATCGCCAACGGCCGCGCCATCCTCGGCGCCCAGGCGATGGGCGCGGACCTAGCCTACATCGGCTCGGCCTTCATCGCGACACAGGAGGCCGCCGCCGACCCGGAGTACAAGGACATGATCGTCCAATCCTCCGCCGACGACATCGTCTATTCGAACCTCTTCACCGGGGTGCACGGCAACTATCTGGCGCCCTCGATCCGGGCGGCGGGGATGGACCCCGAGAACCTGCCGGAAAGCGATCCGTCGCGGATGAACTTCGGCTCGGGCGGCAACCAGAAGTCCAAGGCCTGGCGCGACATCTGGGGCTGCGGCCAGGGGATCGGCGCGATCAAGGACGTCCCCGGCGCGGCCGATCTCGTGGCCCGGCTGGCCGAGGAATACGAGCAGGCCAAGGCGGAGCTGGCGGAAAAAACCTCGTTCACGGCGGGGCGGGCGCTGCTTGCCGCCGAATAGCGCTCGGTGAAGCTTTAGAAAAACTGGCCGCGGAAATAACTAAATCATAGTGTGCCGGTAGGAATAAGTGGGTTTAGTTCCCCAACCACGAAGGATGGGGAACCAAATGTCTCGTTTCGCGCTCCGCACGGCCGCCGGTTCGGCCGCCCTGGCGGCTCTACTCAGCAGTGTCGCGCCGGCCGCCCTGGCGCAGGCGACGGGCGAGGCGCGCGACGCCGCCGCCGTCGCGGACGCCGCGGCGCCGGTCGGGCTGGAGGAGGTGACGGTCACCGCCCGCCGGCGCTCCGAGAATGTGCAAGAGGTGCCGGTTGCGGTCGCCGTCGTCACGGCCGAGACCCTGGAAGCCCAGGGGACCTACAACCTGAACCGACTGACTCAGCTTCAACCGACGCTGCAGTTCTATTCGACGAACCCGCGCAACACGTTCATCAACATCCGCGGCATCGGCGCGCCTTTCGGCCTGACGAACGACGGCTTCGAGCAGGGCGTCGGGATCTACATCGATCAGGTCTATTACAACCGCATCGCCTCAGCGACGCTGGACTTTGTCGACGTCGAGCAGATCGAAACCCTGCGGGGTCCGCAAGGCACGCTGTACGGCAAGAACACCACGGCCGGGGCCATCAACATCACGACGCGGCCGCCGTCCTTCGAGTTCGAGGGCCGGGGCGAGGTGTCGCTGGGCAACCTCGGCTTCAAACAGGGCAAGGCTTCGATCTCGGGGCCTCTCAGCGAGAACGTCGCGGCGCGCCTGAGCGTGGCGACCACTCATCGGCGCGGGACGATCTACAACGTCGCCACGAACCAGCATGTGAACTCGCTCGACAACATCGGCGTGCGGGCCACGGTGCTGTGGAAGGTCAACGAGGACCTGAACTTCACGCTGACCGGCGACTACAATCTGCAGAACCCGATCTGCTGCGCCCAGATCTATGCGCGGGTCGGCACCACGCAGCGCGCCCTCAATCGCCAATACGCGGCGCTGGTCGCCCGCTTCCCCGGCTACAGCGTGCCCAGCACCGACCCGTTCGACCGTCTGACCGACGTGGACGCCGCCTTGGCAGCGCGCAATGAGCATGGCGGCGTTTCCGGTCGCCTCGAGTGGGAACTCGGCCCGGGCACGCTGACCTCGGTCACGGCCTGGCGCTACTGGGATTGGGGACCGAAGAACGACCGCGATTTCACGGGTCTGCCGGTCTACACCAAGGTCAACAACCCGACGAAGCAGGACCAGTACACCCAGGAGCTTCGCTACAACTTCGAACGTGAGGACCTGAACTTCGTCGTGGGCGCCTTCGCGTTCCACCAGAAGATCCGCACCAGCGGCGTGCAGGAGACGGGAACCGCGGCCAGCGCGTGGCTGCTCGCGCCGTCCAGCGCGCTGTCGAACAATCCGGCGGTGCTGAACGGCGTCCTGGCCGAAAACGACATCCGCCTGGACAACACCAGCCTGGCGCTCTTCGGCAAGGTGAACTGGAAGCTGACGGACCGCTTCACGGTGTCGCCGGGCGTCCGCATCAACTACGACAAGAAGGATGGCCTGTACGACTCCGTGGTGACAGGGACGGCTTCGAACGGCACCCGCCAGCTCGTCACCAACGATCCCACGCATCCGTCCTACAATGACCCCTGGACCGCCGCGCAGCGGGGCGTGCAGGCGTCGCAGTTCTTCGAGATCGAGTACAGCGACTGGAACCTGTCGTACGACCTGAACCTCGGCTACGAGGTGAACGATCAGGTCAACACCTACCTGACCTACGCCCGCTCGTTCAAAACCGGCGGCATCAACCTGAACGGCGTGCCGAGCTTGCCGAATGGCCTGCCTGCGCTCGACGTCGCGATCATCAAGCCCGAGAAGGTTCACCACTTCGAAGGCGGCGTGAAGACCCAGTTCTGGGACCGCAGGGCGAGCCTCAACGTCGCCGCCTTCTGGACCCAGATCGACGACTTCCAGGCCAGCGTGATCAGCAACGTCAGCGGCAGCAACGTCCTGCGCGGCTACCTCGCGAACGCCGACGAGGTGCGTGTCCGGGGCATCGAGGCCGACTTCAACGTGCGGCCCAGCGACCGCTTCAGCGGCTACCTGAGCGGCGCCTATACCGATCATGAGTTCGTGAAATTCGTGGATGCGCCGTGCCCGCCGGAGCTAGCCGGCGGCGGTACGGGCACACCGCCTGGCCCGCCGGCGACGCCGGGTGCGAACAGCCCTGCAAACTGCGACGTCTCGGGCCAGTGGCTGCCGGGCGTGTCGAAGTGGGCCTTCTCGTGGGGCGGCGAGTACAACGTGCCGACCACGCTGCTGGGCCGGGAGGGCGAGACCTACCTCGGCTATGACGGCAACTATCGTTCGAAGTTTTCGTCGAACGCGTCGCGGTCGATCTACACCGACATCGACGCCTACGCCCTGCACAACTTCCGCGTCGGCTTCCGCACCGACCAGTTCGACATCTTCGGCTGGGTCCGGAACGCCTTCGATGAAGAGTATTTCGAGTCCTTGGCCGTGACGCCGGGCAACACCGGGCTGATCTCCGCCCAGATGCCCGACCCGCGCACCTGGGGCGTCACGCTCAAGGCCGGCTTCTAGCCGACCACGGGCTCCCGCTTGTCGAGGGTCGGCGCAGGCAAGCTGCGCCGGCCGTAGATTTTCTTGGGCGCCTTCGAGCAATTCCGACTTAGATGCTGGGAATAAGACTCCTATCAAGGCGTCCGCTATCCTCTCAGTATGTCGGGGAAGTTCTGCGCCTACGCGTTCTGACTGAAACCTTCGAGGGAACCTCGGACGATGACCGACACGCTTTTCAATCGCCGCCGTCTGCTGTCGGCGGGCGCCGCCGGCGCCGTGGCCGCCGGGGCCTCGCCGCTGCTGCTGGCTGAGGCCGCCAACGCCCAGGCCAAGTCGCGCGAGCTCACGCTCCTGAACGTCAGCTACGACCCGACCCGCGAGCTCTACAAGGAGATCAACGCCGAGTTCGCCGCCTACTGGAAGGGCCGGACCGGTCAGACGCTGAACATCAACCAGAGCCACGGCGGCGCAGGCAAGCAGGCCCGGGCGGTGATCGACGGCCTCGACGCCGACGTGGTCACCCTGGCGATCGCCTATGACATCGACGAGATCGCGGCGCGCGCCAAGCTGCTGCCGGCCAACTGGCAGAGCCGCCTGCCGAACAATTCCACGCCCTACGTCTCGACGATCGTGCTGCTGGTGCGGAAAGGCAATCCGAAGCGGATCCGCGACTGGTCCGACCTGGTGAAGCCGGGCGTCCAGGTGATCACGCCGAACCCGAAGACCTCGGGCGGTGCGCGCTACAACTACCTGGCGGCCTATGCCTGGGCGCTGAAGCAGCCGGGCGGCTCGCCGCAGAGCGCGGAGGCGTTCCTGAGCCGGCTCTACAAGAACGTGCCGGTGCTCGACACCGGCGCCCGCGGCGCGACGACGACCTTCGCCGAGCGTGGCCTGGGCGATGTGCTGATCACCTGGGAGAACGAGGCCTACCTCTCGCTCGAGGAGTTCGGGCCGAAGTTCGACATCGTCTATCCGAGCCAGTCGATCCTGGCCGAACCGCCGGTGGCGCTCATCGACCGCAACGTCGACCGCAAGAAGACTCGCGTGCAGGCCCAGGGCTACCTGAACTTCCTGTACAGCCCCAAGGCGCAGGACATCATCGGCAAGCACCACTTCCGGCCGCGCAATCCGCGGGCGCTGGCGAAGTACCGGTCGAAGTTCCGCGACATTCCGATGGTGACGGTCAACGGCCAGTTCGGCGGCTGGCAGAAGGCCCAGCGGACCCACTTCGCCGACGGCGGCGTGTTCGACCGCATCTACCGACGCTAAGCCCCGCATGACCATCGCGACCTTGGCCGAGCCGCCCCGGAAGACCCGGGGACGATGGGTGCAGCCCAGCATCCTGCCGGGCTTCCGCCTGGCCATGGGCTGGACGCTGACCTACCTCGGCGTACTGCTGGTGCTGCCGCTGACGGCGCTGATCCTGCGACCGTGGGAGCTGGGCGTCAGCGGCGTTTGGGAGACCCTGACTGAGCCGCGGGTGCTCTCGGCGCTGCGGCTGAGCTTCGGCGCGGCGGCGCTTGCGGCCCTGGCGAATGTGCCGCTGGGCCTCCTCGTCGCCTGGACGCTGACCCGTTATGAGTTTCCCGGCCGGCGGCTGCTCGACGCCTTCGTAGACCTTCCATTCGCCCTGCCAACGGCCGTGGCCGGCATCGCGCTGACGGCGATCTATGCCCCTACGGGTGTCCTTGGCGAACCGCTCGCCAGGCTCGGGATCAAGGCGGCCTACAGCCCTGTCGGCGTCGTCATCGCCCTGGTCTTCATCGGCCTGCCGTTCGTCGTCCGGACGGTGCAGCCGGTGCTACAGGACCTTGACGTCGAGGTGGAGGAGGCGGCCCAGACGCTGGGCGCCACCAACCTCCAGCGCTTCTGGATGGTGGTGCTGCCGTCGCTGCTGCCGTCGCTGATCTCCGGCTTCAGCCTGGCCTTCGCCCGCGCCGTCGGCGAGTACGGCAGCGTGATCTTCATCGCCGGCAACATGCCGCTGAAGTCCGAGATCGCGCCGCTGCTGATCGTCATCAAGCTCGAGCAGTACGACTACGCCGGCGCCGCCGCGGTCGGCCTGGCCATGCTGGTGATCTCGTTCGGCGCGCTCCTGGCGGTGAACGCCGCCCAGGTCTTCCTCGCCAAGCGGGGGCGCGCATGATCGTCCGCCTTCCGGGGCTCGGCCCACTGTTCCTGACGCTGACGGTCGCGGTCCTGGGCGTCCTGATCGTCCTGCCGCTGGGCGTCGTCTTCCAGCAGGCGCTGTCGCAGGGCCTCAGCGCCTATCTCGAGCCGCTGAAGCACGACGACGCGCTGGCGGCGATCAAGCTGACGCTGACCGTGGCGGCCATCTCGGTGCCGCTGAACGCCGTCTTCGGCGTGGCCGCAGCCTGGGCGATCGCCAAGTTCGAATTCAAGGGCAAGAGCCTGCTGGTCACCTTCATCGACCTGCCGTTCTCGATGTCGCCCGTGGTTTCGGGCCTCGTGTGGGTCCTCCTGTTCGGCGCCCAGGGCTGGTTCGGCGAGTTCCTGCTCGAGCACAACATCAAGATCATCTTCGCCACCACCGGCCTGGTGCTGGCCACCGTGCTCGTGACCCTGCCGTTCGTGGCTCGCGAACTGATCCCGCTGATGCAGGACCAGGGCTCGGACGAGGAGGCGGCGGCCCTGACGCTGGGAGCCGGCGGCTGGACGACCTTCTGGCGGGTCACGCTGCCCAACATCCGCTGGGCGCTGCTGTACGGCGTCCTGCTCTGCAACGCCCGCGCCATGGGCGAGTTCGGCGCGGTCTCGGTGGTTTCCGGCAGCGTCAGGGGTCTGACGACCACTTTGCCGCTGCATGTCGAGGTGCTCTACAATGACTACGAATTCGTCGGCGCCTTCGCGGCGGCCAGCATCCTGGCCGGCCTCGGACTCGTCACCCTGGTCCTCAAGACCGTCCTCGAATGGCGTCATTCCGGTGAACTTTCGGCCCGTCGGCGACACTGAGCAGAGCAGCGGCCACAACCTGGCCCTCGATATCCGTGGCGTGTCCAAGGCCTTCGGCCGCTTCCCCGCGCTGAAGGACGTTTCGCTGCAGGCGAGGGACAAGGAGTTCCTCGCGCTGCTCGGCCCGTCGGGCTCGGGCAAGACCACGCTGCTCCGCGTACTGGCCGGGCTGGAGAAGCCGGACACGGGCGAGGTGCGCTTCGCCGGCGAGGACTTCCTCTCGCTGCCGGTGCGCAAGCGCCGGGTCGGCATGGTGTTCCAGCACTATGCGCTCTTCCGGCACATGACGGTCGCGCAGAACATCGCCTTCGGCCTCAGCGTCCGGAAGGGCGCGGAGCGGCCGTCGAAGTCCGAGATCGCCGACCGCGTCCGCGACCTGCTTTCGCTGGTGCAGCTCGAGGGCCTCGAGAAGCGGTATCCGTCGCAGCTCTCTGGCGGCCAGCGGCAGCGCGTGGCGCTGGCCCGGGCGCTGGCGATCGAGCCGCGCATGCTGCTGCTGGACGAGCCGTTCGGCGCGCTGGACGCCCAGGTCCGCCGCGAGCTGCGGCGCTGGCTGCGCGAGCTGCACGAACGCACCGGCGTGACCACCGTGTTCGTCACCCACGACCAGGAAGAGGCGCTGGATCTTGCCGACCGGGTGGCGATCCTCAAGGATGGCCAGCTGGTTCAGCTGGGCACGCCGAACGAGGTCTATGAGAATCCGGCCGACCCGTTCGTCTTCGACTTCCTGGGAGCCGCCTGCCGCATGCCGGGCGTGGTCGAGAACGGCCGGCTGAAGGTCGCCGACTGGGAAGCGCCGGCGCCAGTGGGCGCCCCGCAAGGCCAGGTCGAGGTGTTCTTCCGGCCGGACGAGGTGACCTTCGCCGCGCCGACCGGCGAGGGTCTGTCCGCCGAGGTGAAGGCCGTGGCCGCCCGCGGCCCGGACGTGCGGATCGAATGCCTGATCGCCGGCGAGGTGGTCGAGCTGCAGGCGCACGGCCCGACCCTGCCGCCGGGCGTCGCGCCGGGGCAGGCGGTGCGGGTGAAGCCGCTCCGCCCGCAGGTCTACGCCGCCTGACCGCCGGCTACTGGAAGATCCAGTCGCTCGACGTCAGCTGGCCGGGCGCCACCTTCTCGATCTGGAGGATGTAGTTCGGCCACTGCTGCGCCGTGCCGGCCGCGTCGCGGTCGAACAGCACCTTCGTGCCGCCGGCGCCGTCGTCGATCAGCTTCAGGTAGCCGGCGCCGAACGGATCGGTCCCGGTGTATCCGGCCGCGTCGAAGAGCCCGCGCAGGTCGATCTTGTCGACGCCGCGCTCGAAGTCGGTGATCCGGGCGGGCGACCACGGTTCCTTGCTGAACACGAAGCGGTCGGCGCCGCCGGCGCCAGTCAGGACGTCGGAGCCTTGGCTGGCGTTCAGCGTGTCATTGCCGCTGGTGCCCGTGAGCGTGGAGCCGGGGCCGGGCGAGTTGATGACCTGACCCGTTCCGGTCGGCGGCGGGGGCGGGGGCGGCGAGCTGCCGTCGTCGTTGACGATGGTGGCCGTCACCGTGCTCTGGCCGATCGTGGCGCCCCCCGCGCTGGTGAGCCGGACCGCGAACGTCTCATCCGGCTCCACGGTGGTGTCGCCCACGATGTTGACCGTGATCGTCTTTGACGTCTCGCCCGGGGCGAAGGTGATGGACCCCGAGGGCGCGGCGCCGCCCTGGAAGTCTGCGCCGACCGCCGGCGTGGAGCCGGGCGCGGACGCCTCCCAGGTCACGGTCGTGCTGCCGGTCGTGGCGCCGGTGCGCAGGACGGTGAAATTGAAGGCGGTGACGCCGCTGCTGCCCTCCGCCTGGCTCATCGTGGCGGTCGAGAACGCCACCTGCGTCGAACCGCCGGTCGGCGGAGGCGGCTGGCTGGTCCCGCCGCCGCTCGTCAGCTGCGCCCAGGTGAGGCCGGAGGCCGCCACCTTCTCGAGCTGCAGGACGTAGTTCGGCCACTGCTGGCCGGCTGCGGCCCCATCACGGTCGAACAGCACCTTCGTGCCGCCGGCGCCGTCGTCGAGGAAGCTGATGAAGCGGTCCGCGACAGGGTCGGAGCCCGTGTAGCCGGCAGCCTGGAACAGCTTGGAGAAGTCCAGCTTGTCCGTGCCGAGGGCGAAGTCGGTGATCCGTGCGGGCGACCAGGGCTCCGCGGCCCAGGCGAACACGTCGGCCCCGGTCCCGCCGGTGATCACGTCCGAACCCTGGCTGGCGTTGATGGTGTCGGCGCCCGAGGTGCCGGTGACGGTGGAGCCCGGGCCGGGCGAGTTGATCACCTGACCGCCGCCGGTGGGCGGAGGCTCAGTCGTGTTGTCGTCGTTGGTGATCGTGCCGGTGGCTGTCGCTTGGCCCAGCGTCGCGCCCGACGGGCCCGAGAGTGTGACGGTGAAGGTCTCGCTCGGCTCGACCGTGGCGTCGCCGACCACGTTCACGGTGATGGTCTTGCTGGTCTCGCCAGCTGCGAAGGTGAGGACGCCGGAGGGCAGGGCGCCCCCCTGGAAGTCCGCTCCGCTGGCCGGGTTCGTACCCGAGCCGGCGGCGCTCCAGTTGACGGTGGAGCTGGAGGCCGTCGAGCCGGTACGGGTGACCGTGTAGCTGAAGGCCGTCGTCGCCGAGTTGCCCTCCGCGAGCGTCACCGAAGTCGTGGTGAAGGCGAGCTGCGGACCGGCGGGAGGCGGGCTGGAGCCGCCGCCTGAGAGCTGCGCCCAGGTGAGGCCGCTGGCGGAGACCTTCTCCAAGGTGGTGATGTGGAACGGCCAGTCGCCGGTGTTCGGGGCGTCACGGTCGAACAACACCCTGGTCCCGCCGGCGCCGTCTGACTCGAACCGCATCCGGCCGTCGGCCACGGGATCCGAGCCCGTGTAGCCGCTGGCCTGGAAGATCGCCGAGAGGTCCAGCTTGTCCGTGCCGATGAGGAAGTCGGTGACCTTGCCGGCGCTCCAGGGGATCGCCTTGTAGGTGAAGACGTCGCTTCCGCCCGCGCCGGTGAGGATGTCGGCGCCCTGGCTGGCATTGATCGTGTCGTTTCCGGCCGTGCCGTTTACGGTCGAGCCCGGGCCGGGCGAGTTGATCACCTGGCCGCCGCCGGTGGGCGGCGGTTCGGTGGTGCTGTCGTCATTGGTGATCACGCCGCTGGCGGTCGCCTGGCCGAGCGTGGCGCCGGATGCGTTCGACAGGGTGACGGTGAAGGTCTCGTTCGCCTCGACCGTGGTGTCGCCGGCGACATTGACCGTGATGACCTTGGAGGTCTCGCCGGCCGCAAAGGTCAGTGTGCCGCCGGGCCGTGTCGCGCCCGTGAAGTCGGCGGCGTCCGCGCCGCTCACCGACCAGTTGACCGTGGACGAGGCCGTGGTCGGGCCGGTGCGGTTCACCGTGAAGCTGAAGGCCGTCGAGCCGGTGTTGCCCTCCGCCAGCGTCACGGTGCTGGCGGCGAACGACAGCTGGGTCTGGCCGGCTGGCGGCGGCTGGCCGCCGGTGTCGTCGTTGGTGACGAAGCCCGTGGCCGTGGCCTGGCCGAGCTTGGCGCCGACCGGGTTCACCAGGGTGACGAGGAACTCCTCGTTGCCTTCCTGGTAGGTGTCGCCCTGGACGTAGACCTGGATGTAGGCGGTGGTCTGGTTGATCTCGAAGGTGACGGTCCCGGAAGGCAGGACGTTGCCGACGAAGTCCAGCGCGTCGGTCGGCGCGCCGCCCTGGCCGCGGACCTGCCAGCCCACGGTGACCTTCTCGCTCTGATCCCAGTCGCGGGTGACGGTGAAGGTGTAGAGCGTGCCGCCCGAAACGCCTTCGGCATGGCTGACGCCGGCCATCGGGCCGATGGACACGATCGCATCCACGCCCCGGGGCGGATTGATCACGTCGTAGAGCTGCTGCTGGCCCGCCGCGTTGGTGGTGATGATCTCGCCGGTCGCGGTGACGCCGGTGACGTCGCCGGACAGCTGCCGCGTGGGCCCGAACCAGCCTTCCCCGTCGTAGGCGAAGGCGTCGAAGCCGCGGCCCTGGACCGTGCCGTTCGGTGCGTCCCAGCTGGCGACGAAGCCGCCATTCCGGGTGGCCACAATGTCGATGTCGCCGGTGGCGTCGCCCAGTTCGTGCTTGATGAAGGTGTTCTTCGACGGATCGAAGATCATCACCCAGGCTTCCTTGCCCGCGCCGTCCGGCAGCATGTAGGCCAGCGCCACCTTGCCGTCGGTGAGCCAGGTGCCCGTGCCGGTGAAGACGCGGCTGTCGCCCGCCATCAGGGCGGTGGCCGGACCGACCGTGCCCCCGCTGGCGACCGCGCCGAACACCGCGCCGGCGTCCTCCCAGATGATGAAGGTCTTCTCCTGCGGGAAGGTCGTCGGCTTCGCGTCGTGCACGGCGATCTTCGCCGTGGTCACCGCCTGGCCGCTGCCGTCGAAGGTGACCGGGGCGTTCTGCTGGCCGCTGGTCGCGCCGCCGTCGGCGCGCAGGGTGGCGGCCGGGACCTCGGGCTCGCCGCGCTCCACGACCGTCTCGCCCGAGGCCAGCGCATAGGCCTTGACGTAGTCGATCTTCATCTCGGCCGGGAACATCAGCTCGTTGGGCTCGCCGCCCCAGCCGCCGACCGCCATGTTGACGATCAGGGCCATCGGGTGGGTCCAGTTGGCCGGCGTCGCCGCCTGCATCACCGCCACGCCGTCGTAGTAGAAGGTGACCGTCGTGGGCGTCCAAAGCATGCCGTAGGTGTGGTAGCCGCCCGGATCGATCTTGTAGGCGTTGTCGTACAGGTTCTGGTCGCCGCCCCAGGCGCGCCGGTAGTCGACGTTCGGGGTGGCGGCGAGGCCCTCCATGATGTCGGCCTCGGTCTGGGCGACATAGGGCGTGGGCATCATCCAGAAGGCCGGCCAGGCGCCCAGCGCCGTCGGCAGTTCGGCCTTCATTTCGAAGTAGCCGTACTTCTGCTCGAACATGCCCATCGTGTTGAGCATCCCCGACGAGTACTCGCGGCCCCAGGCCGCGTCGCGCTGGTCCTGTTCCAGCCGCTCGGCCTTGATCGTCAGGATCCCGCCCGAGACAGTGTGCGGGGTGTAGCCGAGGTCCTCCTCGCCCTGACCGTACCAGCCGGCCTTGGTGTAGACCTGCCGCTCGCCGTTGGAGGTGAGGGTGTAGGCCCACTCGTCCTTCAGGTTGCCGCCGAAGTCGGCGCGCCACTGGCCCGTCTGCAGCGACGGGTCATAGATGTTCAGGCTGTTGAACTCGTCCTGGAAAGTGATCGCGCCCAGCTGCGAACGATCGAGCGGCAGCAGGAACTGGCGGTCCTGGAAGCTGGCCAGCGTCTCGTCGCGGAAGATCAGCTGCTCGCCGTTGTTGAACTTCAGGACGACGTCATTGCCCTGCTGGCTCATCGCGCCGCGGATCTCGGCGGCGGTGTTGAAGCCGTAGCCCAGCAGCTGCAGCTGGCTGTTGCCGTTCCAGTTGTAGATGACATCCGAGCCTTCGCCGGCCCGGATCACGAAGGTGCACTTGTCGGTGGTCGCGCCGACCAGCACGTCGTCGCCGCCGGCGCCGTAGAGCCAGTGGGTGCTGTTGTCGACGATGATCAGGTTCCCGAGGTCGTTCCCGACCGCGTAGTTGAAGGGGTTGTTGACCTGCAGGTTCTCGACGTTGGGCGCCAGCTTGATGGAGGTCCAGCCGATCTGCGTGTCGATGCCGCCGCCGGGTTGCTCCTGCACGCGGTCGTTGGGATGGGTGATCCAGTGGCGATTGTCGCCCGAGGAGCCGATCAGCAGATCACCACCGCCTTCGCCGGAGACCGACGTGTGTCCGGCCGGCGCGGTGATCGTCTCATTGCCCGCGGCAGTGCCCGCGACGCGACCCGTCTCCGTCGCGGATTCCGGCATAGCTTGGCCGCGCGCGTTGTAATACACCATCTACTGAGCTCCGAGGTATCGACCGGGCTCAGAAACTCAAAAGTGAAGCCTCGGTTCATTGAAGTTCGCGTGAGAGCGAAATTCTTTGAAAGTCGGGCGCCTAGGACACGTATAGCCAAGCTCCGGAAGCGAAGCTTGGCTATTACAGTCGGTGGATTTCAGCCGACGTAGATCCAGCCGGAATCCAGGGTCGACAGCTGCACGCCGACCAGCACCATCTGGCCGCCGCCCGACATGTTGATCACCACGCCTTCCGCCCCCTGGCTGACCTCGTAGGTCGTGCCAGGAAGCAGGTTCACGCGATCGCCTTCCTGGCGATTGAAGTCGATGACGCGGTCCAGGCCGGCGTCGCCCCAGCTGTGGAACAGATCCGCGCCGCCGCCGCCCGAGATGGTGTCGTTCCCCCGGTCACCGGCGATCCAGTCGTCTCCCCAGCCGGCGACGATGCTGTCGTCGCCCTGGCCGCCGCGGACCCAGTCGTTGCTCAGGCCGCCGTCGACGGTGTCATTGCCGAGGTTGCCCAGCACCACGTCGTGGCCGTCCTCGCCGTACAACAGGTCCTGGCCCTGGCCGCCGACCACCCAATCGCCGCCGAGGCCGCCATAGAGCGTGTCCTGGCCCAGGTTGCCGTGCATGTCGTCGAAGGAGTCGTCGCCGTACATGCGGTCGTCGCCGTCTTCGCCCCGCAGGTAGTCCTGGCCGGCCGTGCCGGTGAGGGTGTCATGGCCGCCGCCGCCGAACAGGCGCTGGCCTGTCAGGCTGTCGTTGCCGGACGAGCCGCCGCTGCCGCCGCCGCCCGGAACCACCGAGGCGCCGACGATCGTGTAGAGCTCGCCGCCCGCGATCACCTGGCCCGAGGCCGTGACCCCAGTGATGTCGCCGGCCAGCACGCGCGCTGGGCCGTACCAGCCGGGCACGTCGCCGCCGTAAGCGTATTCGTCATAGGCGCGGCCCACGACCGTTCCGTCGGGCGCGTCCCAGCTGGCCGCGAAGCCGCCGGACTGCGTGGCCACGAAGCGCAGGTCGCCCGTCGCGGGCCCCAGCTCGTGCTTCACCAGGCTGTTCTTCGCGGGGTCGAACACGAGCGCCCAGGCGTCGCCGCCCACGCGGTAGCCGACCACGACCTTGCCGGTGGTCAGCCAGGTCCCGGTCCCGCTGAACTGCCCGACCGAGCCGGCCATCAGCGTCGTCGTTTGCCCGTATCCGGAGCCGTTCCAGACCGCGCCGAACACCGCGCCGGCATCCTCCCAGACGACGAAGGTCTTTTCCGACCCCAGGCCCCCGGGCTTGGACGCGAACACCGCCACCTTGGCCGCGGTGACCGGCTGTCCGTTGTCGGCGAACGCCACCGGCGTGTTCGCCGCGCCGGCGGAGGAGCCTGCGGTCTTCAGGGTGGCGACCGGCGTCTCGGCCGCCGTCTGGTTCATGATGGTCGAGCCGTCGGCCAGGGCGTAGGCGCGGACGTAGTCGACCTTCAGTTGGGCCGGGAACGCGCCGAAGTCCGGATTGCCGCCCCAGCCGCCGACCGCCAGATTGACGATCAGGCTCATGGGATCGGTCCAGTTGGCGGGGGTCGCGCCCGTCAGCACCGCCTGGCCGTCGTAGTAGAAGGTGACCGTGTCACGGGTCCACAGCATGCCGTAGGTGTGGAAGCCGCCCGGATCGGTCTTGTAGCTGTTGTCGTAGATCGTGCCGTCGCCCCCCAGCGCCCGGGCGTAGTGGTAGTTCGGCGTGAGGGCCAAGCCCTCCATGATGTCGCCTTCCACCGAGCCGTCGGCCTTCTTGGGGATCATCCAGAAGGCAGGCCAGGAGCCCACGGCGGTCGGCAGCTCGGCGCGGATCTCGAAGTAGCCGTACTTCTGCTCGAACATGCCGAGCGTGTTCAGCATCCCGGAGGTGAAGTCGCGGTTCCAGGTGGCGTAGGCGTCCTCGCCCGAGGTGCGCGCCGCGGTGATGGTCAGCACGCCGCCGGACACCGAGAACGGATTGACGTCGATGTCCTGGTCGCCGCGGCCCGAGAAGCCGGGCTTCACATAGACCTGCTGCTCGCCGTTCGAGACGAGCGTGTAGGCCCACTGGTCCTTCAGATTGCCGCCGAAGTCGGCGCGCCATTGGCCCGCGCCCGTGGACGGATCGAGCAGGCTGAGTCCGTTGAACTCGTCCTGGAACGTCATCGCGCCCAGCTTGCCGGTGTCCAGCATGGTCAGGAACTGGCGGTCCTGGACGGTCGCCAGCGTCTCGTCGCGGATCGTCAGCGTCTCGCCGTTGCCGAACCGGAGGACGACGTCGGCGCCTTGCTGGCTCATCGACGCGCGGATCTCGGCCGCCGTGTTCAGGCCGTAGCCCTGCAGATGCAGCTGGCTGTTGCCGTTCCAGTTGTAGATGACGTCCGAGCCTTCGCCGGCCCGCATCATGAAGGTGGTCCGCTGGGTGACCGCGCCGACCAGCACGTCGTCGCCCGCCCCGCCGTAGATCCAGTGGCTGGCGTCATCGACGGTGATGAGGTTCCCAAGCTCGTTGCCGACGGCGTAGTTGAAGGCGCCGTTGACGACCAGGTTCTCGACGTTGGCCGGCAGCTTGGCCGGCGACCAGGCGGTGAGGGTGTCTGTGCCGCCGCCGGCGTTCTCGAGGATCCGGTCGTTGGGGTGGGTGATCCAGAAGCGGTTGTCGCCCGACGAGCCGATCAGGGTGTCGCCGCCGCCTTCGCCTGAGACTGAAGTGTTGCCCGGCGGGGCGGTGATCGTTTCGCCGCCGGCGGCCGTGCCGGCTACGCGGCCGGACTCCGGTGCGCTCTCCGGCATGAGGACGCCGCGGGCGTTGTAATAGGGCATGTTGTCGAGCTCCGAGACCGCCGCCACAACTCGCGACGGAGCCCTGAGGTTCAACGGCGACGCTTCGTTCCGCGATCGGATTGCGCGGCGGCCACGATCGGACCGAACTTTGGGATCGAACGGTCAGGAAAGGGCGTTCACGCCGATTCCGTCTGGGCCTCGGGGTGGCGGTCGAAGCGGCGTACGAAGCGGCTGCGACTCCAAAGCTCCATGCAGCGGCCGTCGGCTTCGGCGTGGGCTCGCGCGGTGGCGGCCGCATCGTCGTCGCAGTGGAACTCCACAGCCCTGCGGATGTGGTTCGCCCCGTCCAGGAAATAAAGTCGATAGTCCGCCATCGCGCCCCTCACGACATGGGGCGGACACTACCACAGCCGAAGGTTGAGCACCTTCTCCTTTGTTAGCGCTTGGCGCGAGCCTACTCGCGCCGGTCGCGCCTGAAGGTCCGACCTTCGCTTTCGCGCCGGGCGTGTTCGGTGAGGGCGTCGCGAGCCTGGCGGATGCGGTCACGCACGGCGGCGATCTGATCCTTCAAGCCATCGGCGGCGCGCTGCGCCTCGGCCTGAGCCGAGCGCTGCTCCTCGGCGTCATCGGGAGCGCCTGGCTCCGGGATTTCCGAACTGCTCATTCGTGGAGACCGCCTCGGGGATGTCCGAACGTGACGCGCCGCGGCTGAACGAGAGCTGACAGCTTCCTTCAGACGCGGGGACCCGCCGACGGGTTCCGCAAACGTAAAATCCGCCAAGCGCGGACTGAGTAGCGACGGGATGTCGCAGATGCAAGCTGAGCCACGGTTCCTTTTTCCGCCGCCGGGCGTTTGGGGCGGGGCAGAGGAGCATTCGATGGCGCCCGGCTTTGACACGCTGCAACGACGATTTTCAGTCCATGCGAGGGCCGAGGCGCCCAACCATGGGCACATCGTGGAGGGCGTGAGTTTCGAGGACGCCGCGCTGCACTTCCTCGAGGACGCTCATCCGGAGCCCGGCCACGAGGACGAGGTGCAGCTGTTCGTCGAGGACTGCGAGACCGGCGAGCGGCAGTGTTTCCGCATCGATGTCGCGACGGGTTACACGGCGCCCTGCTGAGCAGGACGCCGCGCCGTTGTCAGCGGTGAGGCGTCAGAGGACGCCCAGCATCTCGGCCACCAGCGGATGGCGGACGATGTCGCGTTCGGCCAGCCGCACCACCGCAATGTTGCCGACCTCCTGCAGACGGTCGGCGACCGGCCCGAGGCCCGAGAGCTCGGGCAGCAGGTCCGACTGGTTCGGGTCTCCGGTGACCACCATGGTCGAGTGCCAGCCCAGCCGCGTCAGCAGCATCTTCAGCTGGACGTAGGTGCAGTTCTGCGCCTCATCGATCACCACGAAGGCGTTGTTCAGCGTGCGGCCGCGCATGAAGCCCACGGGCGCGATCTCGATGGCGCCCTCGGCCATCAGGGCGCGAACCCGTTTCATCGACAGCCGGTCCGACAGCGCGTCGTAGAGCGGGCGCAGGTACGGAGCGAGCTTGTCCTCCGCGTCGCCGGGCAGGAAGCCGATGGACTCCCCGGCCTCGACCGCGGGGCGCGACAGCACGATCCGCCCGACGCGGCCGCTCTCCAGCGCCTCCACCGCCTTGGCGATGGCGAGGTAGGTCTTGCCGGTGCCGGCGGGGCCGAGCGCCATGACGAGGTTCTTGTTGTCGATCGCCTCGATCAGTTCCTGCTGGCCAGGCGACTTCGCCTTGATCGTCTTCAGGTAGCCCTGCTCGCGGTCGTCATTGTGGTGGGCGAGGGGAGACCAGCCGCGATCCAGCGGGAGCCGGCGGACTTTGTCGTCGCTGTCGAACTGACCGGCGTCGAACGCGCCTTCGCGCAGCTGTCGCTTCAGGGCTCGCTTGCTCATCAAGGCCTCCTCAGGGGGCAAGAAAAAAGGGCGTCCCGTGACTGGGATCGCCCTTCGGTTCGTGGGTGATGGCGGAAATGGCGGCGACGGCGTCCGCGGCCCGAAGGCTCGCGGCTCAGTGCGGATCCGGGCGGTGATCCCCGGAGAACCAACAGACCAGGCGCCATCCAACTCCGTCCAGCGCGAGGCGCGAAGCTCATGCTCCGCGGCGGCTACCGAGAGAGCTTTCGTCCTCTCGAATCGCCCGACTAGAATGAGCCTAACGTCCTTTCCGAGTCGTTAAACAGCCCATTTGTCGCAAGCAAAGAGGTGATCCGATGAGTGTCTACAACTTAGGCAATGTGACACCTGAATTGCCAAATGATGACGAATACTGGATCGCACCCAGCGCGGCCGTGATGGGCAACGTGATTCTCAAGAAGAACGCGTCGGTCTGGTGGGGCGCAACTCTGCGTGGCGACAATGATCCGATCATCATCGGCGAGAACTCGAACGTGCAGGACGGAAGCGTTCTGCACACCGACACGGGCTCGCCGCTCACGCTGGGCGCCAACGTCACGGTCGGCCACCTGGTGATGCTTCACGGCTGCTCGATCGGCGACAACACCCTGGTCGGTATCGGCTCGATCATCCTGAACGGCGCGAAGATCGGGAAGAACTGCCTGATCGGCGCCAACTGCCTGATCACCGAAGGCAAGGAGATCCCCGACAACTCGCTGGTCATGGGCGCCCCGGGCAAGGTGGTGCGCGAGGTCTCCGAGCAGCAGGCGCTGGTCATGGCGGCCGGCGCCCACCACTATGTCGAGAACTGGAAGCGGTATCGGCGCGAGCTGACGGAGGTCCGGCGATGAATGGGCTGTCGCGCAGGTTCTTCTCCGTCGATGGCCGGGCGACCCGGGGCGAGTGGTGGCTCGTCAACCTCGTGGTCGTCATCGTGTTGGCGCTGATCGCGATCGCCCTGATGGCCCAGGGCGGCGGCTATTCGCTGGCGTCGCTGATGGTGGACCAGCCGCTGGTGGCCGGCGTCGTGGGCCTGGTCATGTGGCTGCTGACCCTGCCGGTCTCGATCCGCCGGGCGCGGGATCGCCGGCTTTCGCTGTGGTGGCTGGTCGCCGCCGGGCTCTTCGTCGCCCTGTCGGCCGCCGTGGTCAGGATCGCCGACCGCGCCGACCTCGAGATCGCCGGCAACCTGCTGCAGCTCGCCGGGCTCTTCCTGTCGATCTTTCTGTTCGTGCAGTTCGGTCTGCTCGACTCAAAGGACGCGCCCACCGGGGCCAGCTTGACGGACGCTGCGGCGCCCGACGCCTGATCGCACTCTATAGATATAGAGAGAGGGAGGCGGCCGATGGCCTACGAGTTCATCAAGGTGGAGCGGGAAGGGCCGATCACCACCTTCATCCTGAACCGGCCGGACGTGATGAATGCGCTGCATTCGCTGGCGCACTTCGAACTGCACGAGGCCTTCGACGCCTTCGCCGCCGATCCGGCCCAATGGGTGGGCATTGTCACCGGCGCCGGCGATCGCGCCTTCTCGGCCGGTAACGACCTCAAGCACCAGGCGTCCGGCGGCGAGATGAAGAGCCCGCCGTCCGGCTTCGCGGGCCTCACCTCGCGCTTCGATCTCAACAAGCCGCTGATCGCGGCGGTGAACGGGGTGGCCATGGGCGGCGGCTTCGAGATCGCGCTGGCCTGCGACATCATCATCGCCTCCGAGAACGCCACCTTCGCCCTGCCGGAGCCGCGGGTCGGCCTGGCGGCCCTGGCCGGCGGGCTGCACCGCCTGCCGCGGGCGATCGGCGTAAAGCGGGCGATGGCGATGATCCTCACCGCGCGCCGGATCTCGCCGCAGGAAGGCAAGGAGCTGGGTTTCGTGGCCGAGGTGACCGCGCCGCAGGACCTGATGCGCACCGCCCGTGAATGGGCCAAGCAGATCTGCGAACTCTCGCCGATGTCGGTCCGCGCGTCGAAGGAGGCGGTCTATCGCGGCCTGGACGAGGCCAGCCTCGAGGCGGCGATCCGCGGCCAGAACAAGTATCCGGCGGTCGGCGCGCTGTTCACCTCGGAAGACTTCAAGGAAGGTCCGCTCGCCTTCGCGCAGAAGCGCCCGCCGCAATGGAAGGGGCGCTGACACAGCGCTGACGAACCCTTGTTCCGCGGCGGCAATCCCGTCACATTCCGCCGCGACGACGGGGGTTGCGTATGGTGGATGTCGACGCGGCGGGGGCGGTGGCCGGAGCGGTGCACGGCGGCGGTCTGGGATCGGCCGTCGAGCGCCCGGCCGGCATGGCCGGCGAGGTCCAGCACGTTTGTTCGGACTGCGGCGCGGAGGTCACGGGCCGCTTCTGCTCGAACTGCGGCCAGGCGACCCATCTGCACCGGACGCTCGTGCACCTCGGCGAGGAGGTGCTGCACGGCGTCATGCACTTCGACAGCCGGTTCTGGCGCACCCTGCCGCTGCTGGCGTTCCGACCGGGCCGGCTGACGCGGGAGTGGGTGCACGGCCGCCGGACGCGCTACGTCTCGCCGCTCGCCATGTTCCTCTTCACGATGTTCGTGCTGTTCATGGGGCTGAGTTACTTCCCCGTCGACGGCGGCGACAACGTCGTGGGCCAGCAGGCGCTCGCCACGGCGGACCTCGCCCGCAAGAACACTGAACTCGCCAATGCCGAGGTCGCCCTCGACAACGCGGGGCCGGCCGAAAAGGCCGCCGCCCAGGCGAGGGTCGATGCGGCGCGCGCCGCCGCCGAGAAGGCGGGCGAGCAGATCGGCAACGTCACCGACACGACCCGTGTGAAGACCGACATCAACACCGTGATCGGCGAAGACGCCGCCCGCACCGTCAACACGGGCAACAAGAAGCTCGACGAGAAGATCAAGCACAAGCTCGAGAACCCCGAGCTGGCGCTCTACAAGCTGCAGCAGGCCTTCTACAAATTCTCCTTCCTGCTGATCCCGATCTCGATCCCCTTCGTGGCGGCGCTGTTCATGTGGAAGCGCGGCTTCACGCTGTACGACCACGGGGTCTTCGTCCTCTATTCCCTGACCTTCATCTCCTGGCTGGTGATGGCGCTGGCGATCGGCACCCGCATCGGCGGCATCGTCTCGGCGCTCCTTTGGATCACCCTGCCGTTCGCGATCCCGGCGCACATGTACTACCAGCTGAAGGGCGCCTACGGCCTGCGCACCTTCTCCGCCCTGTGGCGGACCTGGTTCCTGCTGTGGTTCTGCACCTTCGCCCTCCTGCTGTTCTTCATGGCGGTGACGCTGCTGTCGGCCTGACCCTCATTCCTTCGGGTGACGCAGGGGCGGCCTTGCACGAACCTGACGCCTGCGTCACCTTCGCCATAGAAGAAGGTGAACGAGGAAGCGCCGGATGGAACGATACGACTACATCATCATCGGCGCAGGCTCCGCCGGCTGCGTCCTCGCCAGCCGCCTGACCGAGGATCCCTCGACCCGCGTGCTGCTGCTGGAGGCCGGCGGCAAGAACAACTCGCTGCTGGTGCGCATGCCTGCGGGCGTCGGCGGCTTGATCGGCAAGCAAGGGCCGTCGAACTGGGGCTTCTGGACCGAGCCCGAACCGCACCTCGACAACCGCCGCCTCTGGTGGCCGCGCGGCAAGGGCTGGGGCGGCTCGTCGGCGATCAACGGCATGGTCTACATCCGCGGGCACGCGCGCGACTACGACCAGTGGCGCCAGATGGGGCTCGGCGGCTGGGGCTATGCCGACGTGCTGCCGTACTTCAAGCGATCGGAGACCTTCGAGGGCGGGGCCGACTCCTGGCATGGCGGCGAGGGGCCGCTGCACGTCTCGAAGGCGTCGTCGCCGAACCCGATCTATCGCGCGGCCATCGAGGCCGGCGCCCAGGCCGGACACCTCGTCACCAGCGACTTCAACGGTTACCAGCAGGAAGGCTGGGGCCCGTACCAGATGACCATCCGCGACGGCCAGCGGTGGAGCGCGGCCAAGGGCTATCTGGAGCCGGCGCTGAACCGGCCGAACCTCACCTGCCTCACCGGCGCGCGAACCACTCGCGTGCTGCTCGAGAATGGCCGGGCGGTCGGCGTCGAGATCGTCGAGGGCAAGAACGCGGCGCGCGCGGTCTATGCCGACGCCGAGGTGATCGTCGCCGCCGGCGCCGTGCAGTCGCCGCACATCCTGCAGCTGTCGGGCATCGGCGATCCCGATGAGCTTGGCGCGCACGGCGTGAAGGTGAATCACGCGCTGAAGGGCGTGGGCGCAAACCTGCAGGACCACCTTGACGCCTGCCTGTCGTGGGAATGCCCACAACCGATCACCGTCTATTCGATGCGCAAGGGCGTGAAGCAGCTGTTCGTCGGCCTGAACTATGTGCTGCGCGGGCAGGGCATCGGCCGGCAGAACTTCTTGGAGAGCGGCGCCTTCCTGCGCTCGCGGCCAGACCTCGACCGGCCCGACCTGCAGGTCCACACGGTGCTGGCCATCATGCAGGACCACGGCAAGGTCGCCGTCGAGAAGGACGGCTTCACCTTCCACGTCTGCCAACTGCGGCCGGAAAGCCGCGGCAAGGTGGGGCTGAAGAGCGCCGATCCGTTCGCCGATCCCGCCATCTTCGCCAATTACCTCTCCGCCGAAGAGGACCGCCGCGCCATGCGCGAGGGCGTGAAGATGATGCGCGACGTGGCCGCCCAGAGCGCCCTCGACCCCTATCGCAGCTCGGAATATGCGCCGGGCAAGGACGTGCAGACCGACGCCGAGATCGACGCCTGGATTCGGCGTGCGGCCGAGACGATCTACCACCCGGTCGGCACCTGCCGGATGGGGGCCGCGGGCGATGCGATGGCCGTGGTCGACGGCGACTGCCGCGTCCAGGGGGTGGAGGGCCTTCGCGTCGTGGACGCCTCAGTCATGCCGACGCTCGTCGGCGGCAACACCAATGCGCCCACCATCATGGTCGCCGAGAAGATCTCGGACGCCATCCGCGGCCGGGCCTTCCTGCCGCCGGAGGACGCTCCGGTGTTCGGCGACGAGAAGGCGGCGGCCTAGGGCCGGTCCAGCCGCATCACCAGGCAGTGGTCCTCGCCGAACTGGCGGGGACCCACGGTCCTGAAGCCCAGCCGTTCGTAGAAGCGGATCGCGTCGGTGTTGTCCGATAGCGGGTCGATGACGATGGCCGTGACCTCGGGCGCGGCGAAGCAGCGCTCGATCGCCTGGCGCATCATCTCCGTGCCGTAGCCGCGGCCCAGCGCGTCGGCCTCGCCGATCCAGATATCGATGGCCCGCAGGCCCGGCGGACAATCCTCGCCCCAGTAGCGGCTGTCCTCGCGCGCCGGATCGATGATCTGCACGAAGCCGATGGGCCGGCCGTCCGCCTCGGCGACCAGCTGCTCGCGCCAGTCCGGGTCGCGCGCGAGCTCGGTCTCCCAACCCCAATCGTCGTTCGGGTCGGAGGCGACGACGTGAGGCTCCTCGTCCCAGCGGCGCAGAAGCTCCAGGTCGGCCAGCCCCGCGGCGCGGAGGATGACGCGGCCGGTCATTTCGCCGCCGCCTCCGGCGTCACGATGAGCTTGAAGGCGGTCTCGTCCTTCAGCCAGGTCCGGGCGGCGCGCTGCACGTCGGCGGCGGTGACCTTCTCCGTTCCGGGGACAACCTGGCGGATAGCGTCCAGGCGCCGCGGGTCGAACTGGGCGCCGGACAGCTCCGCCAGCCAGTACTGGTTGGTCAGCCGCGCCTTCTGCAGGCGCTCGATGCGAGGCGACTTCGCCCGGCGCAGTTCATCGTCGGTCGGCGGCTTGGCCTTCAGGTCCGCGGCGATCTTGGCGAGGTCCGCGAAGAAGCCGTCCAGCTTCTCGGGCGGCACCTCGACGCTGGCCGCCACATAGCCCCAGCCCGTCCACACCATGCTGTGGTTCACCCCGACGCTCGGCGAATAGGTCGCGCCCTGGGTCTCGCGCAGTTCGTCCAGCAGCCGCAGGCTCATCACCTCGCTCATCACCGCGGTTTCACGCGCCCGCTGCGGATCGGCGAAGTAGTCGCTGGTCGGCCAGGCCACGTATCCGATCGACTGGTCGGCTCGGCCCTTGTGCGTGCGGATCACCGGCGCCCCGCCCTTGGGGAAGTCGACCTTCCTGGCCGCCTCCGGGACCGGCGCGGGCTCGGGGCGCGAGGGCAAGGCCCCGAACGTCGCGGCGGTGACGGCGAGCGCCTGCTCGACCGTGATGTCGCCGACGATGACCACGTCGATGCGGCCGTCCGCGAGGTGCGGCCCGATCTGGCCGGTGAGGTCCTCGAGCTTGGCGCCGGCGATCTCCTGCCGGCTCGGGAACGTCCACCGGCGATCGCCGCTGCGCAGGAGGCCGTTGAGGTCGCGGCCCAGGACGCCGGAGGGCGTCGACTCGAACTGGTCGTGGAAAGTCTTGCTGGCCGACTTGAGACGCTGGAAAGCCTCATCGCGGAAGCCCGGCTCGGCGACATAGGCGGTCAGCACCTGCATCTGGGTGGCGAGGTCTTCGGGCCGGGTCGAGCCGGTGAAGATGAAGGCGTCGTCGCTGATGCCGAAGCGCGCGCCGAACACCTTGTCGGCCAGCACCCGCTCCATGTCGTCCGTCTCGATCTTCTTCAGTCCGCCCTCGATGTAGGCGCTGGTCGCCCACGCCGGGCTCTGGCGGGTGGGCGACAGGTCAAGTTGGCCGTCGCCGACGCCCACGCGGATCAGCACCTCGTCGTCGCGGAACTTGGTCGGCTTCACGGTCAGGCGCACGCCGTTGGCGAAGCGGATCATGGCCGCGCCGAGGTCGGCCACCTCGCGCCGCTCCGCCACCTGGCCGGCAGGGCCAAAGCTCTCGTAGGGCCACTTGACCGCCCCGGTCTCGGCCGGAGCCGTCACCGCCGTCTTCTGCGAGGCCTGGAAGGCGGCCATCAGCGCCTTGTCACCGCCCTCGACCCGCTGGGGCGTCGCCATGAAGACCAGCGGTCCGCCGCCGTGGAAGGCGTTCTTCAGCGCGGCCGACGCCGTCTCGGCGGTCAGCCCCTTCACGGCGTCTTCGAAGAGGGCGAGGTCGTCGGCCGGCGAAGTGACCACCTGGTCGTCGTCCAGGGAGGCGACGATCTCGTTGGCGAGCTCGGCCTGGCGGCGCGTGTTGGCGCCGGCGACGGCCGTGCGCAGCAAGGTGCGCATCTCGGTGATTTCGCGATCCAGCTCATCCTGGCGGATGCCGTAAGTGACGGCGCGGCGCTGCTCCTGCTCGGCGGCCGCCAGCGCCTCGGCCCAGCGGCCGGGCTCCGCGCCGACGCCGATCACCGCGAGGTCGGCCTCGTCCTCCTGCTGATAGGTGTAGGCGCTGGCCCCGATGAAGGGCGGGTTCGCCCCGCGCGCCAGGCGTGAATAGCGCCGGTTGAGCGCCGCCAGGGCCAGGCTCTCCACGAGGTCGCGCTTGCGGCGGGCCGAAGTGTCGGGCGCGAGGTCGGGCTTGGCGACCCAGGCGATCTGCAGCGAAAGCGGGGCGCCGGGCTCGACCACCAGCTTGGCCTCGGGGCCCCGGGGCAGGACCTTGCCCTGGTCAGGATCGCCGCCGGCCGGGCCGACGCCCTTCCAGTCCGAGAACTGCGCGCGGATCTTGGCCTCCATGGCGTCGACGTCGAAGTCCCCGACGGCCACGAACACAGCCCGCTCGGGGCGATAGTAGCGGTGATAGAAGTCGGCCACCTGGCCGGCCGGCGCGTTGCGCAGCACCTCCACCTTGCCGATCGGCAGGCGCGATGGCAGCCGCTGGTCCTTCAGCAGGAAGTCGAGGCGTTCCTTGAGGATGCGATAGCCCGGCGTGTCCCGGGCGCGCTCCTCGGACAGCACGACGCCGCGCTCGCGATCGACGGCGGCCTGCTCGATCAGCAGGTTCGAGGCCGACTCCCGCATCAGCATGAGCGAGGTGTCGACGGTCTCCGCGTCGGTTTTCGGCAGCTCCAGCATATAGACGGTCTCGCCGAAACTCGTGGAGGCGTTGGTGTCAGGCCCGAAGGCCAGGCCAAGACGCTCCAGCATCTTGGTCATCTCGCCTTCCTTGACGTTCTTCGAGCCGTTGAACGCCATGTGCTCGAGGAAGTGGGCGAGCCCCTGCTGGGCGTCGGTCTCCATCATCGAGCCCGCGTCGATGCGTAGCCGCAGCGAGGCCTGGCCTGGCGGGATGGACTGTTTGCGGATCGCGTAGCGCATGCCGTTGGGCAGCACGCCGAAACGGACCGCGGGATCGGCCTTGAGGTCGGAGCTCGCCTGAGGCCAGGCGGCGGCCGCCGTCGCGGCGAAGGTCGGCTGGGCGGCGAGCAGCACGGCGGCGCTGAGCGCGAGGCTCGCGCGCAGGGAGCGGGTCATTCGAATTGTCCGGGAAAGTCCTTCAAGGTCGGCTCACCATTGCGGACCCGTGCGGCCATCGCAAGGCGCCGGGATGGCGTCCACCCGGCGTGGTTGCGGCGGGGCCGTAGGAACCAACCGTCGCGGGAAGCTCTCAGCTGAACGGACGGGAGATCTCACGATGTCGATGGACTTCGAGAACGACAACGCCACTGGCCTGCGCCCCCTCGCGGTGGTCACCGGCGGCTCCAAGGGCATCGGCTTCGAGCTGGCGCGCGAGTTCGCCGAGCACGGCTATGACCTCGTGATCTGCGCGGAGGACGCGGGCGTCCTGGGCGAGGCGGCCCAGTCGCTGAGCGGGCTTGGACCCGATGGCGCCTCGACCGTGCGGACGGTCTCGGCGGATCTCGCCACCTACGACGGCGTCGAGCAGCTGTATGGCGAGCTGCAGGCGCTGGGCCGGCCGATCGACGTGCTGGCCGCCAACGCCGGCGTGGGCGTCGGCGGCGACTTCGCCCGCGAGACCGACCTGGACGCAGAGCTGCGCATGATCGAGCTGAACGTCTCGGGCCAGGTGCACCTCATCAAGCATGTGCTGCGCGACATGGTCGAGCGCGACCGCGGCCAGGTGCTGATCACTTCCTCGATCGCCGGCGTGCTGCCCGGGCCGCGCGAGGCGGTCTATGCGGCGACCAAGGCGTTCCTGCGCTCGTTCGGCCACGCGCTGCGCAACGAGTTGTCGGACACGGGCGTGGGCGTGACGGTGCTGATGCCCGGTCCCACCGAGACCGAGTTCTTCGAGCGCGCCGATCTCGAGGACACCCGCGCCGGCCAGATGAAGAAGGACGACCCGTCGATGGTCGCCAAGGCGGCCTTCCAGGCCCTCGAGCACGACCGCGCCCAGGTCGTGGCCGGCATCAAGAACAAGGTGCAGGTCGGCATGGCCGCAGCGATGCCGGATACGGCCAAGGCCGCCTTCCACGGCGAACTGACCAAGCCGGCGAAAGAGTAGCGCAACCTCAAGGCCGCTCGCGCCCCGGGCCAAGACCGCCTAAATGGGGGGCATGAGCGTCGCCCGTTTCGAAGCGCCGGCGGACGGAGGTCCGCGTCCGCCGCCGCACCGGCAGCAACCGGAATTCCGCCGGGCGCCCGAGCCGATCTTCAATGCGCCTTGGATCGCCCTGCTGCTGACGGCGGTGATCGTCGGCGGCTACGCCATCCAGAGTCGCTTCCCGCTTCCGGCCGTGGCCATGGACTACGCCTTCTCTCCGGCGCTGCTCGAGGAGGGCCGCTGGGGGCGGATGTTCACGGCCCTGTTCCTGCACGGGAATTGGCCGCATGCGCTGATGAACGCCGGATTCTGCCTCGCCTTCGGCACGCCGGTGGCGCGCTACTTCGGCGAGCGGCTGCCGGGCGCCGCGCTCTTCATCCTCTTCTATCTCACCTGCGGGGCGCTCTCGACGCTGGGCTATGTGGCGCTGCACGCCGGGGAGCAGAGCGCGCTCCTGGGCGCGTCGGGCGCTGTGTCCGGCCTGATGGGCGGCGCCGCGCGGCTGATGGCGGGGCAGGGGCGGCCCGGGCCGATCTTCTCGCGCGTGGTGCTGGGCATGGGCGCGATCTGGTTCGCCATCAATGCGGTGATCGGCCTGCTGGGCTCGGGGCTCCTGCCGGGGGCCGAGGGCGGGGCCGTCGCTTGGGAAGCGCACATCGCGGGCTTCGTCGCCGGCGTCATCGTCTTCACGCCCTTCGCCTGGATCGCACGTCGCACGCGCGTCTGAGCCGGCGACACGCTTCACGCGTGCGTGAGAGCGCCGGTGCGGCGTTGAAACCCTTTCCGTTCTGAGCAACGCTGTTCGTCCAGGGAACGGGAACGGAGAGGCCGAATGCTGGTCTCACAAATTCTTCGGACCAAGGGCGACAGCGTCTTCACGACGCGGCCGGCCGAGCGTCTGGCCGCCGTCGCCGAACTGCTCCACTCCAGGAATGTCGGCGCCCTGATCGTCATGGACGCCGAGCGCGTCGTGGGGATCGTCTCCGAGCGTGACGTCGTTCGCGCCGTGGCCGAAGACGGGCCCAAGGCGCTGGAGCGGCCGGTGTCCGACTACATGACCGCCAATGTTCATTTCGCTGAGCCCGGTGAGACCGTCGACGGCCTGCTGGGCCGGATGACGGACCGCCGGATCCGGCACCTGCCGGTGTGCAAGGCCGAGCGCCTGGTCGGCATCGTGTCGATCGGCGACCTGGTGAAGTCGAAGATCTCCGAGGTGGAGGCCGAGGCCGACGGCCTGAAGGCCTACATCGCCGCGAGCTGACGGGATAACCCTCCGAGCGAGGGCTGGAAGCCGGCTGCCCGCCGGTGAAAGGGCGAGGAAGACGCGAGCAGGCGCCTTCCTCGCCCGTTTTCCTTACTGGACGAGCAGCGGGTGGGATTCGGCCGCGCCCGTGCGCGCGGCGTCCGCCAGCGTATAGGCCTCCAGCACATCGGCGGTGGCGTCGCGGGCGCGCGCGAGCGCCTCACGCAGGGTGCAGGTCTCGAGGTCGGGGCAGTCGGCGCACTTGCGGAAGCCGAGGCGCGGCGAGACGCAGGGGGCCAGGGCCAGGGGCCCGTCGATGATGCGGATGATCTCTGCGAAGGCGATCTCGGCGGACGGGCGGGCGAGGGTGTAGCCGCCGAACTTGCCGCGGCGGCTGACCACGATCTGATTGCGCGACAGCTCCAGCAGGATGGCCTCCAGGAACTTGCGCGGCGCGCCCGCGCGCGCGGAGAGCTCGCCGGCCGAGAGCTGAGCGCCGTCGCCTCGGGCGAGCGCGACCAGCGCCCGCAACGCGTATTTGGCCTTCTGCGACAGCATCCGTGCGCCACCTCCTTATAGAGGCCGTTGTGAAGGGCGCAGGCGCAGCACGCAAGGAAGCGCAGGTGGGAACGTGCGCCCCGCCAGGCCGACGCACCCTCCTATAGAGGGCGTGGGCCGCCCCATCTGGAAGCGCCGTGGGCGGATGGTTCGCCGGCCCGATAGCAGCGATCTTTCGAAAGTGGGGGGAAGGCTGTTGACGGGGCTCCGGGGGCCAACTAGATAGCCGCCTCCCGCTTGGGGGGCGGGGCGATCCAGAAACGAAATCGAAGAGCTAAGCTCTTGAACTTGTTTTCCTAATCGCCACTTCTCCAGGC